>Ga0210003_1000941_pt1 | contig 25954 bp, 28 predicted proteins | sample LantaG_FD_182804 | JGI IMG/M metagenome (GOLD analysis project Ga0210003, IMG submission 182804) | Deep subsurface microbial communities from Baltic Sea to uncover new lineages of life (NeLLi) - Landsort_02402 metaG (SPAdes) (version 2) | ecosystem: Environmental > Aquatic > Marine > Oceanic >... | reverse complement strand
GCGAATTGTTTCCGCAGGCGGGCACAACCGAACGCGATATCCGCCGGGCGGCAGCCGAGACCTTCGGCGGCGACGCCGGCTATGCTCAGCAATACCTTTTTCATTACCAGCGATCGACCAACCGCCGTGCAGCCGGTTGAATTACTCGAGTGGATTCGGACATCATCAGCCTATGAGCACCAACTACGACAGCTACGTCAGCCCGCTCGCCGAGCGCAACGCCACGCCGGAGATGTGCCGGCTGTTTTCGCCCAACTTCAAGTTCCGCACCTGGCGGCGGCTGTGGATAGCCCTGGCCGAAGCCGAACGCGAGCTTGGCCTGGCGATCACGCAGCAGCAGATCGACCAGATGCGCGCGCATCAGGACGATATCAACTACGACGTTGCCCTCGAGCGCGAGGCGGAAGTCCGCCACGACGTCATGGCCCACGTGTACGCATTCGGGCAGCAATGCCCCGACGCCAACCCGATCATCCACCTCGGCGCCACGAGTTGCTTCGTGACCGACAATACCGATCTGATCATCCTCCGCGAAGCCATGCAACTGACCGCACGGCGGCTGGCGGCCGTCATCCATCACCTTGCCGATTTCGCACATCAGCACAGAAGCCTGCCGTGCCTCGGCTTCACGCATTTCCAGCCGGCCCAGCCGACCACCGTCGGCAAACGCGCCTGCCTGTGGCTGCAGGATTTCGTGATGGACCTCGACGAGATTCAGCGCCGGATCGAATGCATCCCGCTGCGCGGCGCGAAAGGCACCACCGGCACGCAGGCAAGCTTCCTCGAGCTGTTCGGCGGAGACGAACGCAAGGTCGAGCAGCTCGATATCCTTGTGGCCGAGAAGATGGGGTTCGACAACCGCCTGATAATCACCGGCCAGACCTACACGCGCAAGATCGACTGGCAGGTGCTCGCCACGCTGTCGGGAATTGCGGCATCGGCCGCCAAGATGGGCAACGACATCCGCCTTCTCGCAAACATGAAGGAAATCGAGGAACCGTTCGAGAAGCAGCAGATCGGATCCTCGGCAATGGCCTATAAACGCAACCCAATGCGCTGCGAACGCATCTGCGGGCTTGCCCGATTCGTGATCGGCAACGCCCAAAATGCCGCCCACACCGCAGCCACACAATGGCTCGAGCGAACGCTCGACGACTCCGCAAACCGGCGGTTGTCGCTGTCGGAAGGCTTCCTCGCGACCGACGGCATCCTGAACCTGTGCCTGAACGTGGCCGGGGGAATGGTGGTATATCCAAACGTGATCCGGGCGCATCTCGACCGCGAATTGCCGTTTATGGCCACCGAAACTATACTGATGGCGGCTGTTGCAGCCGGCGGAGACCGCCAGGAACTGCACGAGCGCATCCGCGTTCATTCGCACGAAGCCGCTCGACGCATAAAAGAAGAAGGCCGCGACAACGACCTGCTCGAGCGGATGATTTCGGACCCGGCGTTCGGGAGCATCCGCGAGCAGATACCGGCGCTTGCAGACCCGGCACGCTTCACCGGCAGGGCATCGAGCCAGGTCGAAGCTTTCATAGCCGGACAGGTGGAACCGATTCGAAAAAGGTATGCCGACGCTATCCAGCACAAGGCGCAACTGAGGGTATGAGCAATGTCTAAGCAGGAAGAAAGAACGTTTGTCGTCCGTGAAGTGGAAAGCGACCTGGAAGGTCAGATATTCGAAGACCTTCTGCAGGAGGCAGGCATTCCGGCAATGGTCACTTCGTACGGCGACTCCGCATTCGACGGCTACGAGCGGTCCGCGCGCGGTTGGGGCCGGGTGATTGTTCTCGCCGAAGACCGCGAAGCTGCGGAAAAGGTGATTGCGGAATATCTTGCTTCGCTCGAGCAGCCCAAGCGGGGCCGCAAGAAGAAGAAGGAAAGCAAGTAACGGCGGCCTGTGCACACGGAAGCCTGCGGGCGTTCACGACTCCTCGCGCGAAGCTTCGACCGGACGGCGCACCACCGAACCGAACTCGTAGAAGACAGGCTCGCCCAGCTCCTCGAAGCTGAACAGGTTGAACGCCCTCGAGCCCAGGAAATCGATCACGCGCAGCTCGTCGGTTTCGTGAATGCCCTGCACCACCACGTCGAAGTGGCGGCCGTAGCGCTCGCGGGCCAGCTCGACGGGGATCGTGAACCCGATGAACTTGCGGATGCCTTTCGCCTCGAGCGCGGCGAGCAGGTCGGGGTCTTCCAGTGAATCGCAGTGCGACAGGATGACGTCGGCGCCTTCTTGTGTGCAGATTAATGCAGCAATCATAACACGTTACTCCCTCACCGGGTAGTCGGCGGAGCAGGCAGGTGAAAATGGCGTTGCCGGAACGGTTATTTCTCGCAAGCCAGGCCCGCCTGCGGTCTGCTGCCCTCAATAGATAGGAACATTGAATAGCCGCCGCCGGTTTCACGGCTCGGCGCCCACAAGTGATGAGCTACCCCTCCAACAGCCGCCGCACGCACGTTGCAGCCGAGATCACACCCGGCGCCGCCGGATACGCCTGCGGCAGAATTGCATCGCTCGATTCAGGTACGATAGGCATCGCAGACGAAAGCGGATCGGTACGACTGCGGCTCGAGTGCCCGCCTGCCGGTGCTGCACCCGGCGATATTGTCGAAATCGCCTTCTCCAACGGAGCAGTTCGGCGTTTGCAGGTTCTGGCCAGGGCAATCGCCGATCCTAGAAACAATCCCGACCTCCGCCGCTTCAACCGCGAACTCCGCACGACATTGCGCCGCAGGGCCGCTCTGATTGCGGAAATTCGCAGCTTCTTCGCCCGCCTGAATTTCCTCGAGGTCGAAACGCCCGCACTCGCGCCATCCCCCGGCCTCGAGCCGCATCTGCGGGGTTTCGCCACACGCTACGAACCCGAAAACGCTTCGCCCGCAATTCCGCTGTTTCTTCCGTCGTCGCCGGAATACCACATGAAGCGGATGATCGCGGCGGGCCTCGAGAAGATTTTCCAGATGTGCCGATCCTTCCGCAACGGCGAGAGCTTCCATCTGCACAACCCGGAGTTCACCATGCTCGAGTGGTATCGTGCCTATGCCGGCTGCGATGCGATAATGTGCGACCTCGAGGCGCTGGGAGCGCGGCTCGCCGAAATCATCAACATCCAACAACTCGGCAGCGGCCAGTGCGCCGAACGCGGACGGCAGACCGTGATTCGAGGCGATCTGGCAATTGATTTCTCGCCTCCGTGGGAACGCCTGACCGTTCGCGAAGCCTTTCAACTATATGCCGGCATCGAGCTGCCGCCCGTCGACGCCGCCGCCGAATTCCGTTCGGCCGCTGCGGGCGCCGGTGTGGCCGGCATATGCAGCACCGACGCCTGGGACGACGTCTTCTACAGGGTGTTTCTGGCGAAAATCGAGCCGGAGCTTGGCTGGCAGCGGCCGACCTTCCTGACCGAGTACCCCGCATCGATGGCCGCCCTCGCGAAGGTCAACGAATCCGATCCCACGCTCGCCGAACGCTTCGAGCTGTACATCGGCGGTGTCGAAATCGCCAACGGCTTCACGGAGCTGAACGACCCCGTCGAGCAGCGGCAACGTTTCGAGGATGAAATCGAAATCAGGCGGCGGATCGGCGCGCCGGAGCATCCCATCGATGATCGCCTCCTGAGCGCGCTCGCCGCCGGCATGCCTCCCGCCGGCGGAGTGGCCGTCGGAGTCGACCGCCTGGTAATGATCCTGCTTGGAAAACAACGCATCGAGGATGTGATCGCATTCCCCTTCTCGCACGATTTCCCGCAAACGAACAGCGAGTGAACACGAGTGAACGATTATCAGCAACGAGCCGACCTTCTGTACCGCATCAGGGATGAGTTGGCGGCGACAGATTCGTATAACGAACTGCTCGGCGCCCTCGCCGCCCAAGGGTTTCCGCCTGACGCAGTTGCACGCCTGCTGCATCCTGTCGAGGCGGACCTGCACACGCATTCCAATTTCTCCGATGGCGTTCTGCCGCCGCGGAAAATCGTCCGCCTTGCCCGCCTGATGGGAATGAAGGCCGTGGCCATCACCGACCACGACAACGTCTCGGGCATCGAGGAGGCGGTCCGCGAGGGATCGGAAATCGGCATAGATGTCGTGGCCGGGCTGGAATTCAACGCCGGCCGGTCGGGCCTCGAGATTCTCGCTTACCTGCCCGACACGCCGCGCGCTGTCGAGTTCCTGCGTACGGAGGCATCGGCCCCGCTGCATTCATATCTGCTGCAGATTCAAGACGACACCCACAGGCGCACGCTTGCTATTCTGCCCGGCGTGAACGAATTCCTGCAGCAGAACGGCGCCTCGCCGGCCGATGCCGTAACGGAGGCGGAAATCCGAAAATGGTACTCGCGGCAGGAGCCGTTCTACCCCGGCACGCTTGCGGTGCTGGGACTCAAGCGGCTGTCGCAGGAACGCCGCGACGCATTAGGCATCCACGACCCGCGCGTGTTCAACACGGAGGTCGTAACGCCGCTGCTGAAGCAGTTGCCGAAAGACGGCCCCGCGATCAGCCTGGAAACGGTACAGCGGCAGGTGGCGGCCGTCCGCGAGGCGGGCGTGCGTTGCGTGACGGTCCTTGCGCATCCGATCGAATTGACCACGAAGGGCAAGCTGAGCTTCGACGAGGCGGAGGAGCTGGTGCGGGACCTCCACGCCGCAGGGAGAATAGACGGGCTGGAGGTGAACAACTCGCGCGACACCGCGCAGACCACGGCTCGATGGCTTGCGCTCGCCGCCGACATCCGCTCGCGCAGCGCGCTACCCTTCTATTCGTTCAGCTTCAGCAGCGATTTCCACGTGCTCGCGCCCGGCGTGGCAACCGGCGAGATCACCCTCGGGTTCGGAAACCTCGATGAGCGGCCCGGCCACACCGAAGGCAATCTCCGCCCGCAGGGAACGTGGCGCGAGCTGGCGGCCGGAATCGGCTACGCGGGCGCATGATCAGACTTCTTAGTTGCCTTTTTGTGAGGTTCGAAGCAACCACAAGGTAGGGGCGGGTTTCAAACCCGCCCTATGTTCAAAACAACGACCAGATGGGGAGGGCAGGTTTGAAACCTGCCCCTACGGTTTCTGGATCGCCGTTGGTTCGAGACGAGGCAGACAACGCCTCGACAGCAATGCCATTGGCAGGTAGGGGCGGGCCGCACGACGCCGAGCCTGCCGACAGGCAGGCGAGCCGAAGGCCGGCGTCGGGTGTTGCCCGCCCAGCGCGAATCCGGGAGAAGAGGGCGGGCAACACGCTCGAAGACTCGCGCGGCCCGCCCATACCTGGTCCTCGCCGTATTCTGTCGCTATCACGAACGCGTCGGTCATTCCTCGTTCCGGGCCATGAACCAGATTCCGTTGGCGCACCCCGCAAGCCCACACAGCACAGCCGTGTTTTTCCTTGTCTTTTCGCCCCTTCACGGCTACAATTACGGTTGTGAGGCACGGAGTTTTTTTCGATGAATGTCAGTTACAATTGGCTCAAAGATTATTGCGATTTCGATGTTCCGGTCGATCAACTCGTCGAGATGCTGACGGTGGCAGGCTCAGAAGTGGAGGGCTACGAAGCCGTCGGCGACGACTTCAATATCGAACTCGAGATCAAGTCTAACCGGTCAGACCTTATGGGCGCCATAGGCATCGCCCGGGAAGTGGCCGCGATCGTACGCAAGCCGCTCAAGCGGCCTCCGTTCGAGCTGCGCCAGGGCAAGAAGACGGCCGCCGAATTGACATCGGTGGAAGTGGCCGCACCGGACCTGTGCCCCCGCTACACCGCGCGCGTCATCACGGGCGTAAAGGTGGGGGCATCGCCGAAATGGCTGGTCGACCGGCTCGAGGCGATCGGCCTGCGGGCCATCAACAATGTGGTCGACATCACCAACTACGTGTTGATGGAGTGCGGGCAGCCGCTGCACGCTTTCGATTACGACACGCTCGCGGAGAACCGCATCGTCGTGCGACGCGCGAAGAACGGCGAGACAATCACCACCATAGACGACCAGCAGCACCGCCTGACCGACGCCAACCTGGTGATCGCCGACGCCGGACGACCGGTGGCCGTGGCCGGCATAATGGGCGGCGCCGATACGGAGGTCTCCTTCTCCACCACAAACGTGCTGCTGGAAAGCGCCGTATTCGATCCGATCGGCATCCGGCGCACGGCACGGGCCATCGGGCTTCAAACCGACGCCTCCTACCGCTTCGAACGCGGCGTGGACCCGATCGGCACCGAATGGGCTTCGGACAGGGCGACGGCGATGATTGCAGAAATGTGCGGCGGAACTATCGCCGAGGGAATGGTCGACGTCAACTGCATCGACCTCGAGCCGAAGAAGGTGACGCTCCGCGTGCCGCAGATCAGGCGCATCCTCGGGATCGAAATCCCCGCCGACACCGCCGCCGATACGCTCCGGCTGCTCGAGTTCGACGTGCTGTCGCAGACGGCGGACACCATCGAAGCCGCCGTGCCCAGCTTCCGCGCGGGCGACGTCTCCCGCGAGATCGACCTCATCGAAGAAGTCGGCCGCATCCACGGATACGACAAAATCCCCCTCACAAGCGGCATGACAATCGAGGTGGGCACAGTCAGCAAGTATGAGCGGTGCCAGCAGCTTGCGCGCGACGTGCTGACCGGCTGCGGATTCAACGAGGCGATCTCGTCGAGCTTCCTCAACCCCGAGACATCGAAGGCCATCAACCTGTGGGGCGGCGGGATCGTGGAGCTGGCCAGCCCGCTGCGCGCGGAGGAAAGCGCCCTGCGCACCAGCCTGATGCCCAGCCTGCTGCACGTGAAAGCCATCAACCAGAACCGTGGCGTGCCCCGCTGCGAAATGTTCGAACTCGGCCAGGTGTTCCTCGGCCTGATGAGCGAGAAGGCGGCCATCGGAATCATCGAGGAAGACGGCTTCCGCGACCTCAAGGGCGTGGCCGAGCTGCTGCTGGACCGCTTCGGAATGCTGGGCGGCTGCAAGATGGAAGCGTCCGATTCCAGCGTGTTCAAGCAAGGCCGCGGTGTGAAGATTCTGGCCGGCGATAGAATCATCGGGTTCTTCGGCGAGGTGGCCGACAAGCCCCGCGCACTGTTCGACATCAAGCAGGACATCTGGATGGGCGAGTTCGACTTCGACGCCATCGTCGAGCTGAGCATGCTCGAGCGCAAGAGCGAGGAAGTGCCGCGGTATCCCGCCGTCGACCGCGACCTCGCGATCGTCGTGGACGAGTCGGTGACTTGGCAGAGGATAGTCGAAGCCATCGAATCCCAGCCCGACCCGCTGAGGGAATCGATCAACTTCCTCAACATCTACCGCGGCAAGCAGATCGAAGCCGGCCGCAAGAGCGTGGCCTTCGCGCTTCGCTATCGCTCTCCCGACCGCACCCTGACCAACGAGGAAGTGAACGAAGCCCACCAGCGGCTGATCAAGCATTTGGAACGAGCGCTGGAGGCGAAGCAGCGGGTGTGAGAGTGCCAAGCAGAATTGCAGGCGTAAGGGGACGGCCTGTGGATGTGCAACTAGTGTAGTGCGCCGCAGTTGCAGGTGAATATACAATCGTGTTTTGTGGTGCCTTCATTCCAGCCTTCACCCGCTGATGAAGGCAACCACACACACACATCGTGGCGGCACGCATGCCATTGCGAATTTACAGCAGAAGTGTGATTGCTAGTGTAGGGGCCAATGGCATTGACTTAAGACTCCTTACTTGCCTTTTTATGCGGTTCGAAGCAATCACAAGGTAGGGGCGGGTTTCAAACCCGCCCTATGTTCAAAACAACGACCAGATGGGGAGGGCAGGTTTGAAACCTGCCCCTACGGCATCTGGGGCGCCGTTGGTTCGAAACGAGACGGACAACGCCTCGACAGCTTAAGTCAATGCCATTGTAGTGTAGGGGCGGGTCTCTGTGCCCGCCCTCTTCTTCGTCATATCATTGCGTGCTGGTGGCACGCATGCCATTGCGAATTTACAGCAGAAGTGTGATTGCTAGTGTAGGGGCGGGTCTCTGTGCCCGCCCTCTTCTTCGTCATATCATTGCGTGCTCGTGGCACGCATGCCATTGCGGAATGACAATAAGAGTGTGACCGCTGGTGCAGTAGCCAATGGCGTCTATATGTGCCATTCTGCATCCGAATCAGATGGTAAGCAAGGATAAAGAGAAAGACGGGCGGGCACAGAGACCCGCCCCTACACGAGCTGACCTCGTTTTTTGTTGGTACTGTGGCTCGCTCGCTTTGCAGGGACGGAGCACCGTTGCCCGTTCTCCTGTGCAACAGGCAGACCGATGTTCTGATCCGCATCTATACTAACCAAAAGACCTCCCCATACGGGATTAAGAATGACGAGTACTTGGTGTCGCGGACGGCGTCTGGTAAGCACCAACACTGAAACCGGAAGAACCGAAAAGAAGACGGGCGGGCACAGAGACCCGCCCCTACACGAGCTGACCTCGTTTTTTGTTGGTACTGTGGCTCGCTCGCTTTGCAGGGACGGCGCACCGTTGCCCGTCCGTCTGTATAGAAGGCACAGCAGCACCCCAGTTCACATCTATCTGCAAATCCCCTCAAGCCTGCCTGGATTTCTATTTCTTCTTCCGGCGGAGGGCTTCGCGTGCTCTTTTCTGAGCGCCGGCGGCTGAGTTGCGATGGAATTGGATCAGGTAGCGGACGTCTTCGGTGAGATTGGGGCGCGATTCCAGTTCATCCAGCGCCTGCTCGAATGGTTTTTTGGAGACGTGAAGCAGGCGGAATGCTTCTTCGATGGCGTTGATGCGGTCGTCGTCAAAATTGTGGCGGCGCAGGCCGACCCTGTTGACGCAGCGCGGCCGTGCCGTGTGGCCCTCGCTGGTTATGAAGGGTGGGATATCTTGCGTTATTCTGGACATTCCCCCGACAAATGCGTACTTGCCTATGGTGACGAATTGGTGGATGCCGACTATGCCGCCGATCACGGCGCCGTCTTCTATTCTGACGTGCCCGCTCATGTGGAGGTCGTTTGCGAAGACTGTGCCGTCGCCTATTTCGCAGTCGTGTGCGATGTGGCAGTATGACATTATCATGTTGCCGCTGCCGAGTGTCGTCTGCCAGTCGAACTTGGTGGTGGCCACGCTCATCGTCACGTATTCGCGTATGATGTTCTTGTCGCCTATGACCAGGCGTGTGTCTTCGCCGTGGTAGTTGACGTCTTGCGGATCGGTGCCGAGGAATGCGTAGGGGTAGATTCGGTTTTGCTTGCCTATTGTGGTGTTGCCGGTTATGGTAACATGCCCGCCGATTTCGGTGTCGTCGCCGATGACCGCTTTTGGGCCAATGGTCGTGTAGGGGCCTATGCTGACGTTGCTGCCGAGTTCGGCGCCTTTGTCTATTATCGCAGTCGGATGTATGTTCATGTTTCGGTTTGCCTGGATGCGCTTGTTCCTTATCTGATTTTTCCCTGGGAGTTGCCGTCCGGCAATGTCAACTTGAGTCCACTATCATGAATTTGATTTCGGCTTCGGCCACAATTTCGCCGTCGACTGATGCCTTCGTGGCGATGTGTGCTATGCGGTGCTTGAAGCGAATGCTTTCGGCCTCGAGGAGGAGCCTGTCGCCCGGCACGACCGGACGCCGCAGGCGTGCCTTGTCGACAGAGAACAGGAACGCCAGGCGCTTGCCGGTCGAGTATTTTTTCAGCAGGAGGAAGCCGGCCAGTTGGGCCATCGCCTCGATCTGCAGCACGCCGGGCATGACCGGCTGGCCGGGCCAGTGGCCTTGGAAGAATGGTTCGTTGTATGTCACGTTCTTGATCCCTACGGCACGCCGGTCGCCCTCGAGCTCGAGCACGCGGTCGACCAGCAGGAACGGGTAGCGGTGGGGAAGTATCTGCTGTATCTCGCGGATGTCGAAGGTTTCGACTTCGCGTGTTCCGCGTTCCTCCTCCATTGCCCGCCGGAGCTGCTCTACGAGCTTGCGGTTGAGGGCATGGCCCGATTTCACCGCGATGACGTATGCGTTTAGCTGTGCGCCCAGGAGGTAGAGGTCGCCGATGACGTCCAGAATTTTATGCCGTGCGAATTCGTCTTCAAATCTCAGTTCGTTTTCCACCACGCCTTCGTCGCCGACTACGAGCATGTTCTTGTAGCTTGCGCCCCTGCCGAGGCCGCGCAGTTTAAGCTCGTCGACGTCGGTTGCCAGCACGAATGTCCGCGCGGGTGCGATGTCGGTGCGGAAGTTCGTGCCGTTGAGCGTTATATGGTGGTGTTGCACGGGAATCAGCGGCGAAGGATACGACAGCGTGTATGAGATCGTGAGGCCGTCTTCGCCGGGAATGGCCGTGACCGACGCGTCGCCGTCGCGCACGCAGATAGGCTCGGTAACAGTGCATTGCGGCCGCGGGCTTGGCTGCTCGACGGCCCCGGCCTGCTTGAGCAGGTCGCAGAAGGCTGTCGCGCTTCCGTCGCCTCCGGGAATTTCCGGCGCGCTTATTTCCACGATGGCGTTGTGGATGTCCATGCCGTTGAACGCAGCCATCAGGTGCTCGACCATCTGCACTTCAACACCATCCTTGACGAGTGACGTGCGGAAAGGGCGGTCGCCGGCGAATTCGACGCGCGCGGGTATTTCGGGGTTTCCCGGCAGGTCGGTCCGAACGAACACTATGCCGGAATTCGGCTCGGCTGGTTTGATCTTGAGCGTGACCTGTTCGCCGGAGTTGACGCCGATTCCTGTCAGCTCGGCGTCATTTGCCACTGTTCTTTGCAGCTTCTTCAAGTTGCGACAGCCTTTCTCCCAATTCCTTGATCCTGTTGCACAGCTCGGGCAGTTTCCGGAGGTGAACCTGCTCGCGGCGTTCCTTGTCGTGTTTCTGGGCGGGAAAGCCGGACACGCGTGTGTCGGCAGGAATGTTTTTCGTCACGCCTGCCTTGCCGCCGATGGTGACGCGGTCGCCTATTTCGAGGTGCCCCACGAGCCCGGCCTGAGCTGCGATCACCACGTGGTCGCCCACGTGCGTGCTGCCTGCTATGCCCGATTGCCCTACCAGGAGGCAATGCTCGCCGACCGACGAGTTGTGAGCGATCATGACGAGGTTGTCGATCTTCGTGCCTTTCCCAACGCGCGTCTTGCCGAAGCGTGCCCGGTCGATCGTCACGCACGCGCCGATTTCCACGTCGTCTTCAATTTCCACGCTCCCAACGTGCGGGATTTTCTGGTGCACTCCATTTGCTGTCTTGTAGCCGTAGCCGTCGCTGCCGATGACCGAGTTGCAGTGGACGATCACGTTGTTGCCTATTGCAACGCGCTCGCGTATCGCCACGCCCGAGTAGATGCGGCAGTCGTTGCCTATCGTTGCGTAATGGCCCAGGTAGACGTGCGGATAGATGATCGAGCGGTCGCCGACGGCCGCGCCGTCGCAAATCACCGCGTAGGCCTGGATCACGATGTCGCTGCCGAGCGTCACATCCTCGCCGATAACGGCGGTGGGATGTATGCCGGGCTTGAAGACCATTTCATCGGCCGAAAACTGTGCTGCCACGCGCTCGAATGCGGCGGCCGGGTCGTCCACGCGGATGAAGGCGGGCGACTGCTCGCTTTCCTTGATATCGACTCCGTTGCCGATGATCACGGCCGAGGCCTTGGTCTGAGACACAAGCGGCATGTATTTCGGATCGGCCACAAATGTGATGTCGCCCTTTCCCGCCTCGCGGATGCCGGCGATGCCGGTGATCTGGATCGAGCCGTTGCCGTTGCAGTGCGCTCCAATCAGTCTGCTTATATCGCGGACGGTGGCGGGGTTCGACGCGGTCCACTTAGTCTGCTTCTTGCGGTTGTCTGCCATGTTGTCAGCTCACGTGCTTGTGCCGTGCCGTTGCCTCAGTTGTCCTGGGGGGCCGGCTTGTTTTCCCCTGCATCGTTTTCATCGCCGTCTTCATCCTCCTCCTCCTCCTCGTATTTTGCCTTGAAGTATTCGGTGTTCATCCGGTCGATGACGGCCGTTGTCAGGCTTTTCCCTTCCTCGCCATAAAGCAGTGCGTTTCTTTCGATGACCAACGCGTAGTTGTGTTCGCGCGCATATTCGGCGATGTGCTGGCGTATTTTGATTCTGATCTCGTTGAGGCGCTTCTGGGCTTCCTGCTGAAGGTTGTTTCGAAGCATTTCGTATTTCCGAGCCAGTTCGTTCTTCCTGGCCTCAAGCTCGGCTTCCTTTGCCTTGCGGTCGTCCGAGTTTTCTCCGAGCATCGGGATTTCGGTGCTGAGCTGTTCGCAGGCCTTGCGGATGGGGATCAGTATTTCGAGCGCCTTCTGCTCGCCGAGTTGGATGTCGGCGTCTATATCCTTCTTCTCCTCGAGGTTGTCTAGCACTTCGGCTTCGGAAACGATTCCGAACTTGAACGGTGCGCGCGCCGCCTTCTCGAGCGCGGCCAGCCGATCTTCGACTGTGGGTTTCTCGGCGGCCGATGCTGCCGCTGCGGCTGTCAGCGCGATCACACATGCGATTGAAAACAGTCTCATTATGTCATCTCCCCTGTCTGAGAGCGTTCAGAAGAACAGGCCCAGGGCGAATAGGAATGTTTGCCGCTCATCTCCGGGCTCCTTCTTCAGCGGGAATCCGAAGCTGACGGTGATAGGAATTTTGCCCATCACGGGCAGCAGGTACCGGAATCCGACGCCGGTCGACACTCGAAGCTCATCGAAAGCATCGGCCGCTATGCCGCTGGAAACAGTGCCTACATCCGTAAAAATATAACCTTGGAGGTCGCGTTTGTAAAGGGGAATTATGTATTCTGACGAGCCCAGGAACAGGAATTCGCCGCCGACGGGCGAGTCTCCGGTGGCCGGAACGGTCTGGCGTGGCCCGATGCCCCGGAATGCGAAGCCGCGCATCGAGTTCACGCCGCCGGCGAAGTAGCGTTCGAAGATCGGCAGCTCGTCGTCGCCGAATGCGGGGCCTCCCAGGCCGGCCTCCATGCTCAGTCTCAGCACGTGCGGCGTATCTTCCGGGAACTCCCACAGCTTGAAGTTCTGCTCGCCTCTGACGCCCCATTTCCAGAAACCGACGTTGCCGCCCGCCGGGCCGCCGCCAAGCTCGCCGTAGGTGAAATACTGTCCGCCTCGCGTCGGAAGCACAATGCTGTCGCGCGTGTCGTATGTTGCCGAAATCCGCCATGCGCCCAGGTCGTGATCGCCTTCCTGCCTGACCGCTTCGATCGGCGAGTTGGCGTCGATCCCTCCTATGTTCACCAGTTCCCGGCGATATTGGAGGCTCACGAGGAAATCGCGGCCGAAGCGCCTGCCGAGCGACACGGTGCCGCCCAGGCGTTCGATGTTCCAGCCATCATACCTGCGTTGAAACAGGTATCCGCTGAGGCCGAAGGAGACCGGGTAATCGAACAGCCATGGCTCCTCGAACTCGAAATAGTAGCGTTCGTATTCGGTGCCGGGCATCGCGCTCAGCCGGAGGCGCTGGCCGCCGCCCACAAACGCGCGGTCAGGGCTGAGCGCCCCCAGCGGGCCGTAGCGCTTGAAGTTGGGCAGGTTTGAGATGTCGAAATTGCGCTGCTCGACCGAAATCTGTCCGATCAGAGCCGCGTTCGAGCTGTATCCCACGCCAACCATCAGCCGGCCGGTTTCGGTTTCTTCCACTGAAACCACGAGGTCCACGTAGTCGGCATCGGGCACCGCCCCTATTCTCGGAGGCGGAGCGGGTTGTTCCTCGATCTTGACATCCAGGAAATACTGCGTGTCCAGCAGGCGGATGCGGCTGTTTTCGATCAGCTCGATGTCATACAGGTCGCCCGGCTCGATTCGCATTTCTCGAACTATCACCTTCTTGCGTGTCTTGAAGTTGCCCCGCGTTTCGATCCGGCGGATGTATGTGTGGCGGCCTTCGGATATCTCGAAGCTCAGCTTGATGGTGGCGGGTTCATCACCGAGGTCCTGGCGGCTCTCTACTGTGGCCAGCGCGAAGCCCCGCCCGCCGGTCTTGTAGTAGCGCAGCACTTTCGAGATGTCGTTCTGGAGGCTTTCGAGCGAATAGTGGGCGCCCGGCCGCATCTCTATCAGCCCCAGCAGAACGGCATCGCTGACGGCTTCGTTGCCCTCGAATTTCACCTCGGAAATCCTGTAGCGGGGGCCTTCGGCGATACGGACGGCCGCCTGCACGTGGCCGGTCTCGAGGTCGGTCGTCAGCTCCTCAACGGCTGCGTGCGCGTCGAGGTAGCCGTGCGACTGATACAACAGCTCGATGCGGGCCACGTCGTCGATGAAAACACCTTTGACGAATGGCCGGCGAGTGAAAAACGTGTATTCCTTCGTGCCCATCGCCCGCAGCAGTTCCTTGCGCTCGATTCCTTCGTTCCCCACGAACACGAGCTTCTTGAGCTTGAGCTTTGCGCCGCGCGATGCCTCGAAAACCAGCCGCACCTGCCCCGGCCCCACTTCTTCCACGCGTGTTCGCACGATCGCATCCGCGTAGCCCTCATCCACCAGATACTCGCGCACACGCTGCCGGTCGTCCGTCACCTGATATTCCCGCAGCCGCTCGCCTTTAGTCGACTGAACCAGGTGTCTCACCCGGCCGGCCGACAGGCCCTCGAATACGATCTCGGCTATTTCCGGCTCCTTCTGTTCGCCCAGAACCGTGAACACTACGATCACTTCGCCCTCGCGAACTTCTTCGGTGGTCACCTTCACGGCCAGCCGATCTTCAGCGAGCGCACGCACGGCCTCGGCAACGGCCGACCGAAACGCTTCCTGCGTATATTCGTCGCCTTGCCTTATTTTTATCTTGCCAAAGAACTCTGCTTCCGACATCGTACGCAGCCCGCGAACCTCCATGCCCGCCACTCGCACACGCGCCGAAGCCGCCGCGCTATCCTTCGCGGCAAGCACTGAAGCCAGCAGGGCGATCAGCACAACCGCGGCCCGGCGAATGGCCGGTGCCGCGGGCGGCCTGCCGGCATCCTTGCCTCCCGCACCAGGCGCGGGCCTCCCGAAGGCGTAGGTGGAATTGTACAAGACGGAGATATCTCCTGTGTGTCGTCGAGTAACGGCCTCAACCTCCGTGCGGTAAGAATGCTCCTGCGCCGTTTGCTCTCGTGCAGCGATCGTCATCCTCTCGTGAAATTCTGGAAGCGCATGTAGTCCTTCATGAACGTCAGCGTAACGGTACCCGTCGGGCCGTTACGCTGCTTGGCGATGATGATGTCGGCCTCGTTGGGCCGCCTCTCTTCGTAGTAGTAATCCTCGCGGTACATGAGCGCGACGACGTCGGCGTCCTGCTCGATGGCCCCCGATTCCCGCAGGTCCGACATCCTGGGCTTGTGGCCTTCGCGCGCCTCGGTCGCACGGCTGAGCTGCGAAAGTGCGATCACCGGCACGTTCAACTCGCGGGCGATGGTCTTAAGGCCCCGTGATATTTCAGAAATCTCCTGCTGGCGATTGTCGCTGATGCTCCGCGGGCCGGCCTCCATCAGTTGGATGTAATCTATCAGAACCAACTCGATGTTATGGCGCGACTTCAGCCTCCGGCACTTGGCACGCATCTCGGGGATCGACAGCCCGGGCGTGTCTTCGATGAAGAAATTCGCCTGCTGAATATCGCCGGCCGCGCGCGACAGCTCAACGAGTTCGTGGTTTTCGACAAAACCGCGCCGCACCTTGTGGCTGTTCACACGCGCACGGCTGCACAGCATGTTCAGCACTATCTGCTCCTTCGCCATCTCGAGGCTGAAGAAGACCGCCGGATGGCCCTGGTCAACGCACACGTGCTGCGCGATGTTCAGCACGAACGTGGTCTTGCCTATGCTGGGCCGGGCCGCCACTATGATCAATTCCGACGGATGCAGCCCCCCTATCTGCTCGTCGAGGTCGGAGAATCCCGTCGGAAAGCCGGTGAGCGTGCCGCTTTGGAGGGCGTCGATCATGCGGAAGGTGTCTTCGATGACCTCGGAAACCGGCGACGCCTCGCCTGCCACGCGGTCCTGCGTGACGGCAAACAGCCGCCGCTCGGCGCGCTCTACGAGGTCGCGGATGTTCGAGCGCGGGTTGTATGCTTCCTTGAGGGTGTCGTTGCAGGCGGTGATCAGCTCGCGTGCCACGGCCTTCTCGTGGACCAGTTCGGCAAAATGCGCCGCGCTCGCGCCCGACGGCACTGCGTCCATCAGCCGGGTCAGCATCTCGGCCACGGTCGCTTCTTCGCCGAGTTTCTCGCGAGCGAGTTCCTCCTGCACGCTGAGCATGTCGGTGGGCTTGTGGCGGTCGTACAGCCCCACAATGGCCGAATAGACCAGGCTGTTTTCGGGCGAGTAGAAATGTTCGGCCCGCAGGATGGGCATGACGTCGCCGATGGCCTCAGGTCGAAGCAGCAGCATGCCCAGCAAGGCGCTTTCAGCCTGCAGGCTTTGCGGCGGCACGTGCTGTAGGAGCGAATCGTCTGTCATGTGGGCCAGCCTGTTTGTGTGCGAAGCCCATACAGGCGCTCACGCTCCGTATGGGCTTCACGGCAATTTCGCCGGTCGCGGCTACTGGGCCGTCACCCACACACGGGTGGTGGCCCTGAGATCGCCCGTCACCTGGACGGCAACGGTGAACACTCCGATCTCCTTGATCGGGTTTTCCATCTTGACCATTTCCGGCTCGATGGGAAGGCCGCCGGCCTTGAAGGCCTTGGCTATTTCGGCGGGGCCGACGGAGCCGAACAGGTGCCCTTCCGGGCTTGCGGGTGCGGCGACCATGCACGAGGTCGATTCGATCTGCCCCTTGAGGCCTGCCAGTTGCTGTATCTGCTCCTGCCGTTGGCGTTCTTCGGCCTGGCGCTGAACCATGATGATGCGCTTGTTCTCTTCGGTCGCCTGTGTGGCGAGCTTCTGCGGCATCAGGAAATTCCTGGCATAGCCGGCGGCAACGTTCACTACTTCGCCCCGCTTGCCGAGTCTGTCGATGTCTTTACGCAGCAAAACTTCCATAGCGGTTTCTCCACCAATTCTCACTCGCCCGTGTACGTCAGCAGGGCCAGGAAGCGGCCGCGCTTGATCGCTCGCTTGGCCTGGCGCTGGTGCCTTGCGCAGTTGCCGGAGCGCTTTCGGGAAAACAGTTTTCCCTGGCTTGTCGACAGTTTCTGGAGGTCTGTCACGTCTTTGTAGTCGATGAGGTCCTTGTTGGCCCGGCAGAAGCGGCAGCGATTCTTCTCCTGCCGCGAAAAACGTCGTTTCTTGTTATCTCTCTGGCTTATCATTTTCGCTCCAGTCTATTGAGTGTCAGAATGGGATATCGTCGCCGCCGAACGAATCTTCTTCCGGCGGCTCGGCCGGCGGCGGCGGCTCCTGCGGTGCCTGGCGGTTCGGTCTGGGCTGGGCCGACTGGCGCTGCGGCGGCGGACCGCTCTCGCCACGGTCGCCGCGGCGGCCGAGGAATTGCGACTGATCCACTACAACCACGTGCTTAGTGCGGCGCTGGCCGTCCTGACCCTGCCAGGATTCCATCTGCAGCCGCCCTTCAATCAGGATCGGGTCGCCTTTGTGGCAGTACTCCGAGATGATCTCGCCGCGCCGCCCGAATGCGGTGATATCGATGAACAGAACTTCTTCGCGGTTCTCGCCTTCGGCGGAGCGCCACGTGCGGTTTACGGCAAGCCCGAAATGCGCCACAGCCGTTCCGCTTGGCGTGTATCGCACCTCCGGGTCGCGGGTCAGGTTTCCGACCAGGATAACCTTGTTGTAGTTGGCCATCGGGTGTCCTTTCTTCCCGCTTCGAGGCGGAATGCTGTCAGACGATCCTCACGGCTCAGTCCTCGTCCTCGTCATCATCGTCGTCATCGTCTGCTTCATCCGGCTGGTCGTCGCCGGTTTCCGATTCGTTTTCGGCGGCGGCTTCGGCGGCCCTGGCTTCGGCGGCCCTGGCTTCGGCCTTCTCCTGGCGTTCCTGCTCGATCTGCTCCGCGCGCTCCTTGCGCTCCTCGCGGGCGGTCTCCTCGGCTTCCTTCTCGTCGCCCAGCGTAACGCCGTCCTCGTCAACAAGGATCAGCGCGCGCAGCACGATGTCGTTCGTAAGCTCGAGCCGCCTGTTGATAGGCGCGATCGACTCGGGCGGCGCGTTGAAATGAATCAACACATACACGCCCCGCCTCTGGCGCCGGATCGGGTAGGCGAGCTTGCGCTCGTCCCACTTGCGCGAATCCACGATCTGAGCGCCGAATTCCTTCAGAATGTCATGTACTGCCGAAACGGTGCCGTTGTAGTCTTCCGCGCACCGCGCGTCGTTGAGGATAAACATTCCCTCATACAGTCTCAAATCAGTTGCCTCCTGAACAGGGAAAGGCTGAATGCTTTGCGGCAAGGTCCGCACGGCGGCCCATGACCGGCGCCGCTTCGCGGTTTCTCGCACACGCTATCGTTCACGCTTCTATCGACAATCGCACCGTCAGGCCCCGGTGGCGAACCTGCCTGCGGCGCGTGGCATTTTCACTTGTCGTCCTTCGGGCTGTTGTGCCGGTTCATGCATTCCTCGATACCGGCTCGAAACCACGTGACGACCGCCGCGGTTGCTTCGCTGCACGCCGCTTCGATCACCGGCTCCTCCTCCTCCGTGAACTTGCCCAGCACGTAATCGGCCCCCGCCACCGGCGGCGGCGGGCTTCCGATGCCCAGCCGGATGCGGGCAAACTCCGTTGTGCCAAGATGCTGGATGATCGACTCCAGCCCATTGTGGCCGCCGCTGCTGCCGCAACGGCGCACACGCACGCGGCCCGGCGCCAGGTTCAGGTCGTCGCAGACGACTATGACGTCTTCGATCGGGCAGCGATACCAATCCACAGCCCGACGCACCGCCGTGCCCGACAGGTTCACATATGTCAGCGGACGCAGCAGCACCAGCTTCTCGCCGTCGATCAGCACGTCCTGCGCGACCGAGTCGAACTGCTCCTTCGCAGCAGACGCCGAAAAATCGCGTGCAAGCTTCTCGATCACTCGATAGCCCGCGTTGTGACGCGTTCCGGCGTAACGCCGGCCCGGGTTGCCGATGCCCACTGCGATCTTCATCGGTCGGCGAGGAATACCGAGGCTATTCCTCCTCTTCCTCTTCCTTCTTATGGCCGATGACTTCGGGTTCGGCGGCTTCTTCGCCCTCGACCGGCGCCTCTTCTTCAACGGCTGCACGCGGCGCCAGCACGCCCACCAATATTTCTTCAGGGTTTGCCGCCATCTTCACGCCGCCAGGCATAATCAGGTCCGAAGCGTGCAGCAGACCGCCTATCTGCAGGTGCTGCACGTCCACCCGGATCGATTCAGGGATATCGGCTGGAAGACATTCCACCTCGATGGTCGTGGAGTGATAGTCCGCCACGCCGCCGTGCGTCACGCCCTCGGGCGTTCCGTGGAAATCCAACGCCACGGCCACACGCACCACCTCGTCCATCGCCACGCGGGCGAAATCGATGTGATACAGCCCGTCGCCGAGGAAGTCGTGCTGGACGTCCTTGAGCAGTGCGCGTTCGCTCTTGCCGTCCAGAACCAGGTCCACAAGGTGCGCGCCGTGCGTCAGCAGCCGCTCCACCTCATCATGATTGACCGCCAGTGCCAGATTCTCCTGCTTATGGCCATACAAAATCGCCGGGATTCGACCGCCTGCGCGTACGCGCCGAGCGGCTCGCGAACCCATCTCCGTTCGCAGTTCCGCGTTAACCGCTGGAATCTTCGCCATTTATTCCTCTCCGCATCATGTTCAGGGGTTGAACAATGAACTTACAGACTCGTTGGTGTGGATGCGCCTGATCGCCTCGGCCAGCATCGGCGCAATAGTTACAACCTTCACAAACTCCGGTGCGCCCGCCCCCAGCGGAATGCTGTCGCTCACGGTGACCTCGGTGAACGGGCTGGCAGCGAGTTTCTCAAAAGCACTGCCGCAGAAAACCGGGTGAGTCGCCGCCACGTAAACGTCCTGTGCTCCGTTTTTCTTCAGCAGCGAGCATGCCTCGCACAGCGACGTGCCCGTAGCAATCATATCCTCGATCATCAGCACGTTCTTGCCGTCGACGTTGCCGATGACATAGCCCATCTCGACCGAGTCGGGCGAGGTGCGGCGCTTGTCGACCACCGCAAGGTTCACGTCGAACCGTTTCGCCCAGGCGCGGGCCATCTTGATGCTGCCGACGTCCGGCGCAACCACAACGAAATTCTCGAGCTTCTTAGCCCTGTAATAGCGCTGCATCGCCGGGGCCGCATACAGATGATCCACCGGAATGTCGAAGAATCCCTGAATCTGAGCCGCGTGAAGGTCGACCGTCAACACGCGATCCGCACCCGCGCTCGCAATCAGGTTCGCAACCAGCTTCGCGGTGATCGGCACGCGGCCCTCGTCCTTGCGGTCTTTGCGGGCATACCCGAAATACGGAATCACCGCCGTTATGCGGCTTGCCGAAGACCGCTTCATCGCGTCCATCGCGATCAGCATATCAAGCAGGTTATCGTTCACAGGCGTGCATGTCGGCTGAACCAGAAAAACATCGCGCCCGCGCACGTCCTCGTCCAGCCGGACATTCGTCTCGCTGTCGGGAAATCGCGACACCGTCAACTTGCCCGCCGGAACACCAAGGTGAGCGCAGATGTCGTCCGTCAGCTTCCTGTTGGCCAGACCTGAAAATATCTTCAGTTCATGATATATCATTGCACCACGCTCCATATCGCCTGCGCCTCACAGCCAATCGGACAAGGCCCGCCAGACGAGCCATTTCTGCGTCGCGACCGCCCTGTCAATTCGATCAGACACGCACACTTCCATGTCCGCCTGATCCCGATCACACGCTCTGCCGCCCACTATCGCCGGCGGCCTGGCTACCCGGCCAGGACTCGAACCTGGAAAAGCAGAACCAAAATCTGCTGTGATACCATTTCACCACCGGGTAATCCGAGTGATGATTGATGGATTACCACTGGCATCGCTCGTCACTCCCCCATCACTTCTTCTCTTCCCTCTCCGCGGCTCCGCGTCTCCGCGTGAACCTCTTCATTCTTCGCCCCAGAGCTCCCTCCGGCACTTCTATATGGAAAAGAATATTCATGATTTCGTACACAAGCATTCCGCGTGAGCCTCTTCATCATTCATCATTTCTTCTCTTCCCTCTCCGCGGCTCCGCGGCTCCGCGTGAACCTCTTCATCTTCATCAGTCATCACTCATTATTGCGCCGGTCACCGCCGAAGTCACCTGCTTCGCGTATCGGGCAAGGTATCCGCGCCTGACACGCGGCGCCGGAGGCAGCCAGCCTTTCCGGCGTTGCTCCAGTGTTGCATCGTCAACCAGCACGTTCACCTTCCGCGCCGGAATATCTATCTCGATGGTGTCGCCGTCCTGAACCAGCCCGAGCGGGCCGCCCGCAGCCGCCTCGGGCGAAATATGCCCAAGGCTCAGGCCTCGCGTGCCGCCCGAGAACCGGCCGTCGGTCAGCAGCCCCACCGAACCTTCCAGCCCCATCCCCGCAATCGCCGACGTCGGCGACAGCATCTCGCGCATCCCAGGCCCGCCGCTGGGGCCTTCGTAGCGGATGACCACCGCCATCCCGGCCGAAATCTCGCCGTCGAGGATCGCCTTCATCGCCGGCTCCTCGCCGTCGAAAACGCGCGCCGTGCCCCTGAACTTCTTCGCATCATCGCCCACCGCCGTCTGCTTCACCACGCAGCCCTGCGGAGCGATATTGCCATACAACACCGCAATCCCGCCCTCCGGGCTATAGGCATTGTCCAGCGAACGGATCACGTCCGTGTCATAAATCTCCGCGTCGTCGGCCACTTCGTATATCCGGCGCCCCGATACAGTAATCGCGTCATGCAGCAGCGGCTTGAGCGATTTCAGCACCGCAGGCATGCCCCCGGCATACTCCACGTCCTCCATGAAATACTCGCCGCCCGGCCGCAGCTTGCTGATGTTCGGTGTCTTGCGGCTGATCGAATCGAACAGCGTCAGATCGATATCCACCTCCGCCTCGTGAGCGATGGCGGGAATATGCAGGCATGTGTTGGTCGACCCGCCCATGGCCATATCCACCGTGATCGCATTCTCAAACGCATCGCGCGTCATGATGCTGCGGCTCGTGATATTCTGCCGCACCATCTCAACCACGCGCACCCCGCTGAGAAACGCCAGCCGGTCCTTATACGAACTCACGGCCAGCGAAGTGCCGCAGCCCGGCAGGCTCATACCCATCGCCTCCGTAAGGCAATTCATCGTGTTGGCCGTATACAGCCCCTGGCAGGAACCGGCCGACGGGCACGCTTCCATCTCCAGGCAAGCCAATTCCTCGTCATCAATCTTCCCCGCCTTCCGGCGGCCTACCGCCTCGAACGTATCGCGCACCAGCGAAAGCTTGCGTGTCTTGTACCGGCCGGAAAGCATAGGCCCGCCCGTCACGACCACGCAAGGCAGATCGAGCCGCGCCGCCGCCATCAGCATACCCGGCGTGATCTTATCGCAATTCGTCACCATCACCAGGCCGTCGAGCTGATGCGCATTAGTGACGCTCTCGATCAGGTCGGCGATCAGCTCGCGCGAAGGCAGCGAATAGCGCATCCCCGAGTGGCCCATCGCGATACCATCGCAGATGCCCGCCACGCTGAACTTGAAAGCATAGCCGCCGCCGGAATGAACGCCGCGCTCCGCCGCCCGCTCAAGACGCGCCAGGTGCACGTGCCCAGGAATCAGATCCGTGAACGAGCACACCACACCGATGAACGGCTTGCCCATCTCCTCGCGCGGCAGGCCCGTCCCATGCAGCAGTGCCCTGTTGGGAGCGCGGTCGAGACCCTCGACAACAGCATCGCTTCGCTTACCCATCATACCTCCATGCAACCGCCCGGTTGGTGCCCGAACGCAGAAACACAACGCGAAGGGGCTTTGAGGCCTTCGTTGAACGATAGACTCGTTATTATAGCGCAAAGCCCGCCAAAGTCAACATGAATATCGCGTTCACGCCGCCCGCCGCGAGGCGTGCGGCATGGTGGCTGACGGACTGTTTTTGCGGCCTTGCGACTCCGGCCGATGCCCCACCACCCATCACCGCGCACACATCATTCACTCCTGTCCGCCGCCTCGGCATTTGCCGCGTCCGGGCGCGAGATATCCCGCTGTGGTTTACGTTTCGTATGCTGCCATTATTGCAATAATTTATCGCGAATATTTGCTTGGCATCGCCAAGCTCGTGTTCATAAGCCCCGGCAGGGGCGGCTTTTTCAAGATTCAGAATCCATACCGCAACGCGGCATAGACGCTCGTGTTGTCTTCAAACTGGCCGAAGAAGGTGTGGGCGTCGGCGCCCGTGAAGATGTTCGCGCCCAGCTCGACGGTCCAGTGGTCGTCGATCTTATAGTTGGCGCTCGGGCGGAAATGGGCGTCGTTTTCGTTGGGCGAGTAGAAGGTAAACAGCGACAGCCGGAGGTTCTGCTGCCACGACAGCTTGGTCAGCCGCAGCGTGAAGACGTGTGACGTTGGCGCGGCCCGTTGCACCCTGGTAGTATGAAACGCGCAGGGCATTGTCCACTATCTGGTCAACGGTGAGATCGTCTGCGGCAAGTGCAACAGCGGCTGCACCTGCGAATATCGATAGTGCGAGTGCGGTCGTGGCGATGCGGTTCATTGTTCGTCTCCTTCGGTTAATGGAAGCTGCATCCTGCAGTGCTTGCTCTTGCCGATGAAATAGCACGCCTGGGCGAGCACGATCACAGCCACGACGCTCACCCACGTCAGGTGTGTCCAACCGACGTTCACGAATTCGGCCACGTTCATCGCGATTATGGCGACTATGGCCGCTCCCGAGATGATGCACGTTACGCAGTTGCACATCAGGCAGCATTTCTTCGTGCGCGGGAACAGGTATGGCTCGAGCAGCCTCACGAGAGACGGCAGTATCAGCAGCGAAGCAAGCCCTGCTGTCAGCAGGATGGCGGCTATGAACATGCCGACGGTCTTGTATGGCATCAGCGGAGCGGCGATCAGCGGCAGGAATCCGACGCCGATGACGACGACGTTGCGTGCGATGGCGCGGGCAGGCTCGCCGAATACCGCCCCCACCGATTCGCGCCACGAGCCTTTCTGCTGGTATATCTGGCGGCTGCGCGACAGGAAATGGATCGCATAGTCGATGGCAAGGCCGAGGCTCAGCGACGAGAGCACCGCGACGGGCATGTCGTAGTCCTTGCCGGCGATCCCGATCGCGCCGTAGATCATCGCTATGGTCACGGTCAGCGGCACCATCGAGAGCAGCCCCACAGCGCCGACCGGTACAGGATGGTCATCAGCAGGAAAACGATCAGGAAGCTACCGAGAAACGCCCGCAGCATTCCGGCCGCCATCTTCTGCTGCCATATGACGTTGATGTAGGTCAGGCCGAACCAGCGATGGCTCAACTCGACGCCCTCCGGCGCCGGACGTGACCAGTTTCGGCCGCTTCACCGAAAATCCGGCGATCGCTGCACCTATTCCCATAAATTTCCTTCCCTGCAAATGGATGGCCTTACATCCGCCACGCCGGGCAGATTTTCCATCATACAAACATTGTAACTGCTGCCTGCGACAGTTCAAGCGCACTCCCCGCCGCCCTGTCAAGCTGCCGCTGCTATCTTGACAGCGGGCATGTTCCAGTCGGGCACGAGTTTGTTTGCGGTGTGTTGTTTCGCGCCGCGAAGGTCGAGATTATCTTGCTCATTTCGTCGGACCCGCACTTCTCGCAGACGTGCGGCCCGGCCGAGTCCATCCGCTCGAGAAACTCGGTCACATGCTTGCACTCGTTGCATCGGTATTCATACATTGGCATCAGCGTATCTCCTTGCCCTGGTTGCCCCCGTGATAGGGCGGGCTTCAAACCCGCCCTCCCCATCTGGTCGTTGTCTTGAACATAGGGCGGGTTTGAAACCCGCCCCTACCTGGTTCACTTGCCGAAGTAGTTCTTGCTCCACCAGGCGAAATAGCCCCAGTCGGTGTCCGAGCGGTAGCCGTTCACCTGCTCCTCATCATTGGTGTCGGCGTCTTCCAGCGGCACATCCGGAATGACGCCGTCCAGCAGCAATCGGCAGGCGGCGTTTACGCGCATGAAGCGGACGCGGGCGGCTGGATCGCCTGGGTTGCGGTCGGGATGGCTTTCGAGGCTGCAGCGCCGCCAGGCGCTTTTTATTTCGTCGGGGCCGGCCGAATCTTTCACGCCCAGCAGCGTCCTCGCTGCCTTCTCGAGCTCGAGACGCCGGCGGAGTTCGTCGTGCCACGAAATGCTGTCGTTCAAATCCCTGCGCATGGTTCACCTGCTGTTATGTTTCGCACACTGCCCTTTTTCTTCGCGCTCGCGTCGGACATCCTCCTTCGTCCGCGTGAGCACATGCCGCTTCCCCTTCAGTGCGCTCAGCAGCCGGTCGACAAGTTCCGGCTGGGTCAGGTAATAGCAGCGGACGGCTCCTTCCTGCACGAAATTGACCAGTTGAGCGTTGCGCAGCACCGTCAGATGCTGCGAAACGTTCACCTGCGAAACGGGCAGGATGTGCTCGATGCTGCCGACGCACCGCGGCGAACGCCGCAGCTCGTCGAGTATGCGCAGCCGTGTCGGGTGTGCTATCGCTCGCAGCATTTCAGCGGCCGCGGTTGCCGTTCGCTGTTGCATTGTTCACCTCCGTCGCCGGCCGTGGTCTGATCGCTATTATCACCTGCTCCGTATATAAGCACGCTCGAATATATTATGCCGACTAGGGTTTCATTTGTCAAGAAGTTTTTCTGGTGAATTCTCAACAGCAGGCGCCGCGACGCCGCCGTTTGCACGAATGCGAATCCATCGCGGACGCGGCCATTCACACCGACCGGGGCGGCGTGGCCGGCATGTGCCGATGCGGTGTAATATGTTGTAAACCACGGCCGATGGGCTGTTTTGACATTGCCCCGTGGGAGCAAATCCATACAATAAGCATTGCGTGAATCCGCATGCAGAAGCATCACTTTTCTGGAGGCCAGATGGACGAGTACAGAACATTTCGACTGGCATCTG
>Ga0210003_1000940_pt1 | contig 25976 bp, 20 predicted proteins | sample LantaG_FD_182804 | JGI IMG/M metagenome (GOLD analysis project Ga0210003, IMG submission 182804) | Deep subsurface microbial communities from Baltic Sea to uncover new lineages of life (NeLLi) - Landsort_02402 metaG (SPAdes) (version 2) | ecosystem: Environmental > Aquatic > Marine > Oceanic >... | reverse complement strand
TTGTTTTGAAGTTTTTCGGGGCTTTTTTTCCGTTTTTTTTCTTTTTTCTTTTTCCTTTCCCCCCGCCTCTTCTTTCTTTCTCACACCTCCCGCCTCGGATTCTTCCCGCCTGTCCAAAAAACACCAACAACGTAGGAGGGACTCGTCGACACCGCGGTCAAGACGGCCGAGACGGGCTACATGTCCCGCAGGCTGATGAAGGCCCTCGAGGACCTGTTCGTCGCCTACGACGGCACGGTGCGCAACGCGGCCGGGGCCGTCGTCGCGCTTTCTTACGGGGACGACGGGCTCGAGCCCGGCACGATGGAGGGAGCTGGGTCCGGGGACGCCGGCGGGGGGAGCGGGGACACGGAGGCGCCTTTGGACTTGGGGAGGCTGCTCGACGGAGTGAGGGCCGCGAGGGCGAGGAGGGAGCGCGCGGCGAGGAGGAGCGGGGAGAACGGGGACTCTGCTGCTGCTGCTCCGCCTCCCCTGCTGGCCCCGCTGCCCGAGGAGCTCTCCAGGGCCGCCGAAGAGGCCGTGGCGGCGTTCGTCACCGTTTTTGAGGAGGGCGAGGGCGGGAGCGGCGGCAGGCAGAGGGCCGCGGCCGCGAAGAGGGCCGCCGAAGCGGCGGCGGCAGCCGCCGCCGCTTCGGCGGCGGCGGGCAGCGGCGACGGCGCTCCCCGCCGCCCCCCCCCTCCCCGGGTCCTCATCACCGCCAGCGGCCACGCCGTCGACCTCCCCATCCCGGTCTCGCAGCGCTTCCGCGACGACCTCTCCTCGTTCCTCGCGGGCGTCGCGACGCGCGCGGGCGAGCTGCGCGAGCGGCTCGGCGCCCCCAGGGACGCGCGGGCGGCAGCAGCGGGGGAGGCCGGGGGCGGCGCCGCCTCCGCGGCGGAGCTCGCCTGCTCGCTCTGCTCCGACACGACCGCGGCCGACGTCTTCGCGCTCGTCGCGGCCGCCGCCGCCAGGTACGAGGCCAAGCGCGTCTCCCCGGGGGGCACGGTCGGCGCGGTCGGGGCCCAGTCGATCGGCGAGCCCGGGACGCAGATGACGCTCAAGACGTTCCACTTCGCGGGGGTCGCCGCGATGAACGTGACGCTGGGCGTGCCCCGCGTCAAGGAGATCATCAACGCGGCGCGCGCGATCTCGACGCCCATCATCGAGGTCGCGCTCGAGGACGACGGCGAGGCCGCGGCGAGGCGCGTCCAGGAGGCGCTGCAGAGGACGACGCTGGCGGAGGTCGCGGAGTCCGTCGAGGCCGTCGTGGGCTCGCGCGGCGCGGCCTACATCCGGATCCGCCTCCGGAGGGGCGGCGACGGCGACGGCGACGGCGGGGAGGTGGAGGACGACGAGGAGGAGATGGAGGCCGAGGGAGGAGGAGGAGGAGGGGGAGGAGGAGGAGGAGGAGGAGGAGCTGGAAAGAAGAAGAAGAAGAACGACACCAACGGAGGCATCCCCTCCCCTCCGGCCTCCGCCGTCGCCGCCGCGCTCATCGCGGCCCCCAAGCTCCGCCTCAAAGAAGAGCACGTCCGCGTCGTCGACCCCGGAAGGAAGAGAGGAAAGAAGAGCGGCAGAAGCGGCGGCACCAGAAGAGGGGGCGGGGGAGAGCTCTGGGTCTTCCCGCCCGAGGAGAGGGACCCGGCCGCCGGGACGGCGCGGAGGGGCTCCGCCGCCGCCTCCGCCGTCGCGGGCGAGGCCGCCGCGGCGGAGAAGGAGGCGTCCCTCGAGGGAGGGGGCGGGAGCGGCAGGGCGAGGTCGGGCTCCGCGGGGCCGACCCGGCGGGCCTCCTCTCGCGGCGTCAGCCCCGCCGCCGCCGCCGCCGCCAACGCCTCGACCCCCTCGACACTCTTCCTGCTCCACGCCCTGCTTCGCGCCCTCCCCGCTGCCGTCGTCGGGGGAGTCGCCAGCGTCGAGCGGGCCGTGCTGACGAGGAAGCAGGCGGACAAGAAGAAGGGGAAGAAGAAGGACCCTTCCGGGGACGGCGGCGACGACGACGGCGACGGAGGCGGCGACGCGAGGAACGGCGACCGCTGCGTCCTGACCGTCGAGGGCAGGGACCTCGGAGCCGTCCTCGCCGCGCCCGGGGTCGACGGCACCCGCACGACGACCAACCACGTGATGGAGGTCGAGCGCGTCTTGGGGATCGAGGCCGCGAGGGCGTCGCTGGCGGCCGAGGTCGCGTCGACGATGGTACGAAGAGAGGAGACTTTTTCTAAGACCTTTTCTTTTTTTTTGCTTTCGGGTTTTTTCCGAGCGTCGATGAACTTTTTCCCAACCAAAAAGAAAACTTTTTTCCTCAAAAAAAACGTCCACAACAACAGGGCGCCCACGGCATGAGCGTCGACGCGCGCCACAACATGCTCCTCGCGGACTGCATGACCTACAAGGGCGAGGTCCTGGGGATCACGCGCTTCGGCATCGCCAAGATGAAGGACTCGGTGCTGATGCTGGCGAGCTTTGAGAAGACGACCGACCACCTGTTCGACGCGGCGCTGCGCGGCGCGGCCGACCCCGTGAGGGGGGTCAGCGAGTGCATCATCATGGGGATGCCGATGGCTCCGGGAACGGGGCTGTTCAAGCTGATCGCCGCGCCCGGCGGGGGGGTTGGAGGAGGAGGGAGCGGAAGCGGGGGCGGGAGAGGAGGTGAGAGCACCGGCGACGACAACGACGACGCTCTCTCTCAGCCTCCTCGACCGCCTCCCCACCTCCTCGCCTCGGCCTCCCTGCCGCCGCTCCCGCCGCCTCCCGTTTTCGCGGCGTATTCTCCGGTGGCGGCGATGACGGTGAGCGCGTGAGGAGAATTGGAAGGAGGATGAAAAGTAAGAGGGAGAGAGAGAGAGAGAGAGAGAGAAAGGGAAAATGTAAAAAAAACAAAGGGAAAAATGATGTGAAATCTTTCGTTGTCCCGGTCTCGTTCGCTTCCTTTCTTTCTTTTTTGTTTTACAGTCCGAGGAGCGCGTCGAGCTCGTCGTCGAGGTTTTTACTCTCGGAGGAGGCGGCCGGAGCTGGCGACGGCGGGGGCTGCTGCTGAGCAGGGAGAGCACGAGCTGCCGCCGCCGCTCGCCGCCGTCCCTCCCCCTCCTCCTCGCCGCCCTCGACGCCCTCGCTCCTGCCGCTGCTGCTGGCGCCCTCGCTCTCGCCCTCGCTTTCGCTTCGCTCCTCTTCCTCCTCTTCCTCGCCGCTCCAATCTTCCCCGTCGCTGATGACCCCGCGCTCCAGCCCCAGCACCTCCGAGGCGCGCAGGCGAGACAGGAGCGCCGAGAGGCCGCCCGGGTCAACGGCAAAGTGCCGGCGGGGGTCTCTCCCGTCGTCGCCGCCGCCCCTGCCGCCGCCCACGTCCGCGAGCAGCAGCGAGAAGCGGCGGCGTCGGCGCGCTACGGTGGAGTCCAGGGGGCCGAGGGAGGCGAGGAGCTCGCGGAGGTCGGCCGCGGGGGGAGGGGGCTCGTCGGAAGAGGAGGAGGAGGAAGGAGAGGAGGAGGTCGAACGAGCGTCGTCGGCGTCACCGCCGGCGGGATGAACAACGCCTCTCGCGCCGCGCTCGCTCTCGTTGTCTCCTCCTCCTCGCCCTCGGCCAGCGCCACGGCCTAGGCCTCCGCCACGGCCACGAGAGCGCGAGGACGAAGACCACTTCTGGCGAGCAGAGGCCTTCACGGCTGCGGCGTCGGCGTCCATGTTTCCATCCGAGCGAACCGATGGCGAGATCGAGGTGTGTGTGAGAGAGGAAAAGAGAGAAGAGAGAAAAAAGAAGCAAGCAAGCTCTGGCTCTCTCTTTCCCTTGCTCCTCGCCAACTGTCGCTAATTATGTGCAGTTCCTTTTTATCTTTAATCAATGTGGGTTACAAAAAGCGGGGGGGGGAGGGAGCGAAGGAGAACAGCGAAGGGAGGCGCGGGGTTTCAGAGAGAGAGTAGAGAAGAGGTTGAGGTCGAGGTCGAGCAAACGCTCTGTTCGGAATCAACTCGTTCTCTCTTTCTCTCTTCTCGTTCTCCGCTCAAACGTTGAAAGCGTCTCCAAAGTTGCGAGCCACGATCACCCCGCCGACGAACAGCCCGACGGCGCGGAGGAGGCTCTGTTGAAGTTGTTTGCGTGGGGAATGAGAGAGGAGAGAAGACGAGAGAAGAATGAGCGGACGACTGATTGAGATGCGACTCGAGTTTGATCGCTCTGCTCTCCCTCCTTTCTCCTTTCTCTCTTCTCTTTCTCTCACCAGGTTGCACGACCGCTTGACGGGGTCGATGGTCTCGGACCTGTACCACCGCTTGAGGCGCTCGAGACGGGAGGGGGCGGTGCCGGTCGAGGCGGCGGAGGAGAGCATGTTTGAGTTTTTTTTTTGGAAGAGGGGGGGTTTTCCGACAAATGGAGAGGAAGAAGAGTGAAGCGAGAGAGAAAAGCCCGATACAAGCCTGGTCTCGTCAGAAGGCTCGCTCAAAGGGGAGCAGGACGAACGAGGAACTGCTGCTGCTGCTGCTACGTCCCTCTCTCTCTCTCAACTTGGCAAGTTCTTCCTCTCTCTCTCCAATGCGGCGCGGCTCTGCGGGCCAGCAGGGCGCCGCTGCTGCAGGAGGAGGATACAACAACGACGCCCATCGATCTCACTTCGGCCGATCGGCGTCGTCGTTGACGCTGCAGTTTTCCCGCGCGCGCTTCCGCCACAACGACCGCGTCGCGCTGGCCCTGCTCCCGGCGCTGGCCGTCGTAGCAGGCTCCGCGGACGCGATCGTGCTCTGGGTGCTGCTGGTGAGGAGAGAAGGAGAGAGGGGAATGCGAAAAACAGGAAAAGTGCGGGGAACTGAAAAAAACTCAAGCCAATTGATCTCGACCATTGGCGACGACGAAACTCTCTCTCAACCTCCTCCAAAAAAACTCAACCAAAAAAACTCCCATCCCCAGGCCGGCGCCGCCATCACCTATATGCTCGACGCGGCCGGCGCGCGCCAGGCCACGCTCCTCTCGGCCTGGGCCACGCTAGCGGGCGCGAACGCCGGCCTGCTGCTCACGGGCGCGCCCGCCGAGGGAGGCGCGAGGCCTCTGTTCTTGACTTTCCTCGCGGCGGCCTTCAACGCGGCGACGCTGCTGGCCACGGGCTGCTGGGCGACCTTGCAGTTCCGGTGGGTGCAGCGGCAGCACCCCGCGGCGGTGCTGTCTCTCGAGAAGGGGCTGCTCTCGTCGGCCCTGCCGCTGGGCGCCGCCGCGGCCGGGCTCGTCTTTCTGACGGCGCTCAGCCCCGCCGCCGCGCCCTTCGGCACCTCTGCGGCGCTCTTCGTGCTGTACTTCGCGCTCTGCGTGCCCCTGAGGTCATCGTTCGTCGTCCAAGAGAAGGGAGAAGAGGGAGGGGCCAAGGGGAAGGAAGCTACTCTTTCTTCTTTTTCTTCTCCTTCCTCGCTCGCGGTGACGCGGGCGTCGGCGCTCCGCGGCGCCGCGCTCTTCGTCTCGCTTCCGCCTCTTCAGTACCTCTCGATGCACCGGAGGGTCCTCCGGGCGCACTCTGACGTCCACGGCTGGGCCCTGTTGCTCCTCGCGAGCTTCCCGCTGGCGGCGATAGCCTCATCCCGCCGCGGGCTCTGGTTCCTCGAGAAGAAGGGAGCGAGCGGAAAAGGGGCGGCGGCGGCGGCGGCACCGAGCGCCGCCGCCCGCGCCGCCGCCCGCCGGGCCCACCGTCGCCTCCGCCGCGCCCTGCTCCTGGTGTCTTGCTCCGGGACGGTCGCCGGGCTCGAGGGTCGCGTGTTGCTCCGTTCGGCGGGGCAGTATCTGGCGCTGCCTTCGCCCTGGGCCGCGATCGCCCTCGGTGCGTTTTGAGGGTTTTTTCCCTTTTTTTTAGAGAGAGAGAGAGAGAGAGAGTTGAAGAAGAAGAAAATTGAACGACCACAAAACTCACTTTTTCTTTTTTGACCCCCCCCCCTCTCTCGCGCGCGCTCTTCTTTCGCGCAAAATAGGAGTCGCTCTGGCGCCCCTGGCCGCCTTCGGGGCAATGCACGCCTCGGGCCTGCTCGAAGACGACGACGATGGCTGCGGCGAAGAGGAAAGCGGAAGCCTCGTCTCGGCGTCGTTCGCCGACGGCGTCTTCGGTTCCTCTTCTTCCTCTTCCTCCTCTCCGAAGTCAGCCGCCGCCGCCGGGCCCGCCCTCGTCCTCGCGGCCTGCGCCCTCTCCGCGGCGGCGGGAGTGCCCCTCTGGGCCCTCCCTGCCCCTCTGAGCGCCGCCGCCGGGCTTGCTCTGTTCTGGGAGACGCGGAGGACGCGGCACTCGCTGCTCTTCGCCGCGGGCGCCGTGGCGTCGGCGGCCTGGTTTGCATGGCACCACTACGGCCACTTGTCCCTCCCTTCTTCCTCTTCCTCTTCGTCGCTGAGCTCGCTGGCGTTCGCGTCTGTGGTCGTCGCCACGCCCGCCGCGGTGCTGCCCGGGCTCGCGGCCAAGGCCGCGGCGACGGAGGCGGCCGCGGGGGCCTCGGCCGCCGGCGCGGCGCTCGGCGCCGGGCTCGCGCTGTTCCTGCACGCGGCAGGGCTCGCCGCCCTGGAGCAGGCGCTGTACTGCGGCGGCGACCAAGGGAGCGATCTCCGGGGGGGGTCCTCGTGGGTTTCTTCGAGCTCGGAGATGTACCCGGCCTACCTTGTGGTGGCGACGTCGGTCGCGCTCTCCGCGGCCGCGCGCGCGCTCTCTCCTTCCTCGCGCTCCTCCATGTCGTCAAAGTCGACCACGACCTCGGCAGACGCCGTCGTCGCCCTCTTCGCTTCCGCGACCAGGTGGCTCTGCCTCGCCAAGCTTTCCGTTCTCCTCCTTCCAGCGTCGAGGCCGCTGTGGCCCGCGGCGCTGTGGCTGATGAGCGCGGGCCCGGGGGTCGCCACGGCGTTCTTCGGAGGCGGCGGGCCTCCTCCCGGAAACGAAGAGGTCGAAAACGGCGGCGACGACGACGGCGGCGACGACGAGCGGAAGAGGGGTCTCGACCGAAGAACGTCTCCTTCCTCCCCTCCCTTATCGAAGACTGCCGCGGTCTCCCTGGCCCTGCTCGGCACCATCGCGACCTACCATGCCCGCTTCCTCGTCTTCGAGGCGCTCGAGGCGGCGACGGGGGTCCGTCCGACGCACGCGAGCGCCGCGGGCGCGCTGGCGCTCTCCCTGGCGCTGGCGACGGCGCCGGCGCTCCTCGCAGGGGGCGTCGCGGGCGCGCCGCTGGCCCTCGCGTCGGCCCTGGGGGCTTCGGGGCTCGCAGTGCTGGCGCTCCAGCCCCCGCTGCCCGCCTCGGCGCTCGGGGGAGCGTGCTCGCTGGGGGCGCTCTGCCCGGCGGCGCTGCTGCGCTGGGACGAGCGGCACGCGCCCGAGGCCTCCTCGTCCTTTTCCTCGGTCTCTCTCGCGGACGACATCGCTGTTTGGGGGGACCTCGGCCTCTCCGGCAGGGGCGGGGGCCGCTACCCCTCGTGGCTGCTGGTGGGCGCCGCGGCCGCGGGGGCCGCGGCGGCGGCCGTCGGAGGCTTCGGGAGGAGGAAAGGAGGAAAGGGACGGCGCGACGGCGGCGGGGTCCTGTCCGCCGTCGCCGCCTTCTTCGGCGGCGCCTCCTCGGTCTCTCTCGCGGCGACCGCCGCGGCCGCCGTCGGGGCCTTTGTCGCCGGGGAGGCCTTCCCCTCCTCGGGGGGAGCGGGGGCGGGGGGCGCGGCGGGCCCGCTCCTCCTGCCCGGGCTCGCGAACAGGGCGGCGCTCCACCTCTCGGTCCTCGGCTCCGCCGTCGCGCTGGCGCTCTGCGCGCTGCTCGCGAGGTCGAGGTCGAGGTCGGCCGGGACGGCCCTCGGGGGGGCTTTGGTGCCCTGGGTCGGCGCGCTGGCCTGTGCCGCGGCTGCCCTGAGGAGGTCCGACCCGGGGAGGAGCGAGGGCGCCGCGGCGGCGGCGGCGGCGGCGGCGGCGAACGAAGCGGCGGCCTGGCAGCAGCCGCTGCGGCTCTTTCCCGACGCGCTGCGCGCCGCCGCGAGGGACGCCGGCGCCGCCGAGCGGTCTACCCTCGCGGGCATCGCCGCCGCCGAGGCCCTGCTGCTGGCGCTGGCGTGCAGGCTGCGGGTCTCGGTCGAGGTGCGGAGGGAGGGGGAGGCGGGAGTCGTGGCCGGGGGAGGGGGGCGGGGAGGCGGGGACCGCCCCCGCCGCCCCTCCCCGGGCGCCGCCGCGGCCGCCGCCTGCTCCCGCGGGGCCAACATGCGGCTCCTGCCCCTCCTCGCCAACGCGCTGGCCCTCTGCGGCTACGGCCTCGCCGTGCTCGCCGCCGCCCTGGCCTCCGCGGCGGCCTCCTCGCCGGGGGGCGCGCGCGGCGCCGGCGGCGGCGAGGGCGCCGAGGGCGCCACCCTCGGGGACCTCGCCGCCGCCGCACGCGCCGCCGCCGCGCTCGCGCCCGCGCTGCTGCTGCTCGGCCCCGACCCGCTGCTGCTCGCCGGGCTCTCCCCCGCGAGGGGGCGCGCCCCGCCCGCGCTCGCCGCGGCCCTGTCCCTGTCCCTGGCGACGCTGCTGTCGCTCGCGAGGGACGCCGCGGTGCGGGGGAGGATGGCGGCGGGCTTCGGCTCTCGGGGCGCCGGGGGTTCGGGGGTCCTCGGCGACGCCGTGAGGGAGACCGGGCTCGTCCTGGCCGCCCTTCCCGCGCACGCGCTGTTGTTCGCGCACCTGTGGGCGAGGGGCGCGGGGGGAGGGGGAGGAAGCGGCGCGGGAGGGAGGGGAGCGGGGGGCGTCGCGGGAAAAATCGGCCTCGTCGCGGCGGCGCCCCTCTCGGCGCTGTCCCTCGCCGCGGGGAGGTGCTCTTCCACCAAGTGGCTCGCCGCGGGGTCCTTGGCGGCGGTTGCCGTGGTCGCGGCGCAGAGGGGGCTGGGGGGCGGAGCGGGGGGCAGGGCAGGGAGGCGAGCGAGGGGGGCTCTGTGAAAGACAAAAGTATAAAATAGGAGGGGAAAATCGGGACCGGAAAAACGATACACTTTTTCTCGGCCTCTCGCTCGGCTCGACGTCGTCGCGGTGTAACTTTTGCAAAGTCGCTCTCGCGCTCTCTCGCGCTCAACCGCGCCCATGGCAGGCCATCCGAGCTCGAGGGGCGCGCCGCAACGGAGCTCTCGCCTCTCTTCTCCTCGCCCCAGCGTGCGAGCCCAGGTCGCAGTCGCAAGAGCGAGCAGCGGAGTGCCCTCGCCTTTGTCGCCGATGCTGAGGTCAACAAATCCGCCGAAGTCCCTGTCGTCATCGCCGCCGGCCCTCTGCGCCAGGATCGCCCGCTTCCTCTCCGCGCCCTCCAGCTCGGACTTGCCGCCCAGAATGTACTCGCGGGCCCTTTCCCTCTGCCGGGAGCAGGTGAGAAAGAGGAGAGAAGGAGGAGAGAGAAAAAGCGAACAACCGGAAAGGGAGGGAAAAAAAGAAACGGCGTGAGCTTGCAAGCTGCAAGCGTGCGCCCTGCCTGCTCCTTCTCGCCTTTCAGGCTCACCGAGGTTTTTTTTCCTTTTTTTCCCTCCGCCGCTGTCGTTCGCCCTCGCCATCGCCGCCGTCGCCCGCCGTCCTCCTCCACAAAAAAAAATGACAACAGGACTACGAGCGAGCCTTCGCGGTCTTCGAGCGCGTCGTCTGCCTGCAGCCCGAGAACTCAAAGGCCTGGGTGAGCTGGGCCCAGGCCGAGAAGCGAGCGACGAGGAGCGGGAGCCGCAGCAGCAGAAACAACAGCGACGACGAAAACAGCGGCGGCAGCAGCGGCCGCCTCCCCCAGCCTTCCGCGGCCGTCGCGGTCCTCCAGGCCGGCCTCTCCCTCAACCGCGGGGGTCCCCCGGCCGCAACCGCCCCGCTGGCGCAGGCGTGGGCGCTCCTAGAGCTCCAGCGCGGGAACGCGAGGGCCGCCGTCGCGCTGCTGGCGAGGGCCGTCAGGGAGGACCCGGAGAGGTGCTCTCCCGTGCTGAGGTGGGCCCCCGTGGTCGAGGCCGCAAGGGAGGCCGCCGAGGAGAGGAGGAGGAGAAGGAGCGAGGACGGCTCTGCTGGCGCTCCTCGAGCCTCGGAAGAGTGAGAGATTTCCTCTTCTTTTTCTTCTCTGTCTTTTTTTTTTTTTTTCACCTTTGCATTTTTTTGCGCCCGGCGATTCTTTCCGATTTCCTCCCCGAGTCTCTGTTTATTTTTCTCCCGCTTGTTTGTTACCTGTCCCTCCTTCTCTGATTCGGGTGAATGTAAAAAAGAGATGCGCATAATTTCATACTCACTTTGTTTTACAGAAATGTTTTCGTTCTTCTCATTCTCTTTTCATTCTCTGTTTCTTCTTCTACTTTCTTCTTCGTTCTTCTCATTCTCTGTTTCTTCCTCTTCTTTCTTTCAGACCTGATTCGGCAGCGCCGCGCGCAGAGCCCGGACGCGCGCCAGGCCCTCTGCGACAGTCATCGACGACGACGAGGACAGGCGAGAAGCAGACAGGGAAGAAGAGGAAGAAGCGCGGTTTTCGGCAGGAAAGCGGGGCGAGGAAAGCGGGTCGCCGCTGCCGCCCCTGCCCTCTTCTTCACCTGCGTCATCTTCGCCTCCGTCGTTGCTGCTGCTGCTGCTGCTCTCTTCTTCGTTCCGGGGAGCCTCGCTCAGGTCGAGCAGCGCGAGGAGGTTCGCGACGGGAGCAGCGGAGGAAGAAGAGGGAAGCGGATGTGGCGGCTGTGAGACGAGAGGAGAAGCGGGAGCAGCAGCAGGCGCGGCGCCCGCTCCCGCTGTCGCCGCCGCAGCTGTCGTCCGGATCCGCGGCGGAGGGGGAGGAAGCGGAGGAGGGGTGATCTTTCCTCCCTTCTCGTTCCGTTCGCGCCTCGCGTCTTCTTCTTCCTCTTTGCCGCTGTCGCCGCCGGCGCCGTCGCTGTCGTCGCTGTCGTCGCCCTCGAGCGCAAACGGAAGCAGCATCTCTTCTTCCGCCCCTCCTATCCCTCCTTCTTCTGTCCCCGCTGCTCCCAGAGCCGTCAGCGAAAACAGCATGGAGGCCTTTGAAGATGAGGAAGGAGGAGAAGGGGCGAGAGGGACGGAAGGCGAGGCGGGGGGCCCCAGAGAGAGAAGCGGCAGAGAGCCGCCGCCGCCGCTCCAGCTCGCGCTGGCTGTTGGCCCCGCTCCCGCTCCCCCTCCGCTCCGCAGCAAAGAAGCCGCCGCAGCAGCAGCAGAAGAAGAGGAAGAGGGGGAGGACGAGGGCGAGGGCGAATGCATCCTGATCGTCGTTGTCCGAGTCGCTCCGAAGCTCCCCCGAGGGGTCAGGCTCCCGGAACCGCCGCCGCTGCCTCCTAGGGAAAAGAACGAGGCCGCCGCGGCGGCGGCAGAGGAAGCGAGCGCCGCTCCTACGCCCCCGGGGGAAGGAGAGTGGGAGGGAGCCGCCGCTCGAGAGGATCCGTCCCCTCGCTGCTCGAGCAGCGAGAGCCCGCCGCGGGCCGCGGCCCAGAGGGCAGAAGACGGCGAAGAGGAAGAGGGAGAGGGAAAGGAAGAGGAAGAGGGTCCCGCCGCCGCCGCGGCCGCTCCTCCAAACCCTCCGCCGCCGCCGCTTCCGCCCCCGGCGCCGCCGCCCTTGGTCCTGAAGGCGGCCAGCGCGCTGCTCCCCGCCGCGGTCGCGGCGCCCAGCAGCGCCGTCGCCGGCGAGGAGCCCAGCAGGTCCGAGAGGGCGTTAGCCGCCGCGGCGGAGGCGGAGGCGGCCGCTGCTGAGTAGCTGCTGCTGCCGCTTCGGGTTCCGCCGGGCGAGCCCGAGAGCGACGAGGGCGCAAAGGGCAGCTTCGGGGAGGCGGGGATCGAGCTGGAGCGCAGAAACGAAGACGGCGCTCGCTTTTGCTGCTGCTGCTGCTGCTGTCGCACGTAGCTCTGGTTATGGTGCTGCTGCTTCTGCTGCTGCATCTGGAAAAAAGAGGAAGAAGACGAGCCCAGCGACGCCGCCGACGGCGAGGCGGACAGTGCCGACGGCGGCGGCGGCGGCGGCAGAGCGGCTTTCCCCGAGGCTGCCAGCGGAGAGAGCGCATGCATCCCGCTGCCGCTTCCGCTCCCGCCGTCTCCTCGAAGGGCGGGCGCAGACCCCACAGTCGTTTGCTGGCCAGAGAGGGGCGGCCTCCCGAGGCTGCTCCCGCCGCCGCTGCGGGAGGAAGATGCGCCGCCGCCGGCAGAGGCAGAGGCGGCCAGGGCTTGGCCGTTGGCGTCCGCGGCCGCGGCCGCGGCTGCTCCGGGGATCAGCATCGGCGCCGTCTGCTGCCGCAGTCTCGTCGCCGAAGAGAGAGAAGAAGAGGAAGGCTGCTGCCGCAGTGTCGCATCGAGCGACGGGGAAGAGGGAAGAGGCGAGGAGGCGAGCGGCGAAGAGGCCGTCACCGTCGCCGTCGCTTGCCCCCCTCCTCCTCCTCCGCTTCCTCCCCCGCTTCCTCCTCCGCTCCCCCGCAGCAGCCCGCTCACACCGCTCGCCGCGACCGCCAGAGCGAACACGGCCCCGTGCGCTGCCCCTCTCACGGCCGCGGCGAGCGGCGACGGCGGTTCTGTCGGGAGAGAAGAAGCAGGAGTGGAGCGGAACGACGCCGAGAGCGCCTGCGGAGCAAGGGGCAGGCGGCCGCTGCTGCCGCTGTTGTTGTTGTTGTTGTTGTTGTTGTTGTTGTAGCTGCTGCTCCTCCCCCCGAGAGAACGGCACGGGGAGGAGAAGCTCCCTTCATTATTGCGCGCAGCAGAAGGGGAAGGAGAAGAAGAAGAACAAGAACAAGAAGTTCTGACGACGAAGCCGCTGCCGAGGCCGGAGACAAAGGAGTCTCCTTCCGCCGGGTCCCCCCCGTCGCCGCCGCCGCCGGTGTCGTTTTCGTGGGGGGCGAGCGCTGCCGGAGGAGGCTGCGGCGCTTGCTTGCTGCCGCTACTGCTGCTGCTGCTCCTGCTCCCACTGCTTCTCTGACCCTCTCTGCTCGCCCGCAGCGCCGCGACGGCGGCCGGGGGCCGGTAGAGGACCCTGACGGTGGCGCCCCCGACGGAGGGTGAGGCCTCGACGACGGTGGCCGCCGAAAACAGCTTCGCCTCTTCTCCTTCTTTTCCTCCCGCCGCCGCTGCTGCTGCTGCTGCTTCCTGGAACGAGCCGGCGCGGCTCGAGCGGAACTGCAGCAGCGGCGAGAGCCTGGACGACGAGCTGGAGGAGGAAGGAGAAGCAGCGGCAGAGCAAGAAGAGAGGAAGAGGGAGTGCGCAGGGAGCGCCCTCGCCGAGGCGTGCACGGCCCGGAGCGCGACAACCAGGGACTTGTACATCAGGTTCGAGCCGCCTCCAGTCTTCTGTCCTTCTTCTCCTCTTCCTGCTGGGGGCGGGGGCACGTACTCGAGGACCCAGCGCTCGAGGAGGGCGCGGCCTGGGGTTTCGTTTGCGTGCGTAAGAGAGAGAGAGGGAGAAAGAGGGAGAAGGGTAAGGTGCGACCGCCGCGGGAAAACCCTCTCGGAACGAGGTTTTTATCTTTCCATTGAGGGCTCTATTTTGCTTCTATCGTCAACTCTCTCTCGTTACCTCCGTTTTCCGCCTCGCCCAGTGGCGGGGGCCTCCCGTCATCGCGAGGAGGCGCTGCTGCTGCTGCCGCCGCCGCCGCCGTCGCGGGCGACGACGACGACGACGACGAGGACGAAGATGATGCCCCGGGCTCGAGGAGGACGTCGACGACGACGACGACAGAGCTGGTGTTGCTGTCGGAGCCTGCCTTCTTTCTGCCTCCTCCGCGTGTCGTCGAGCTCCGGGCCTCTGCAGCAGCTGCGGCCGCGGCGACGGGCAGGGGCGAGTCGAGGTTGAACTGAGGTGATTTAGAGAAGAGAGGAGGGAGTGTGAGAGAAACGAGGGGGACGACGACGAAACGAATGCAGCGTCGGGGAGGGACGACGAAAACAACACTGCCTTACCCACAGCCTCTCCTCTGCGCCGCTGCCGCTGCTGCTTCTCGCATCGCTCGACACGACCAGAGGCCCTCCTATCCTGGCCGCGAGCACCGTGCCCAGCGCGCGCGCGAGGAACTCGCCGCCGACTGCAGCGTTTGCTGCTGCATCAGAGGTCGACGACATTCGCTCTTTTTTCTCCCTCTCTCTCTCTCTCTCTCTCTCTCTCTCTCTCTCTCTCTATCTCTCTCTCTCTCTCTCTCTCCGTTTCTCGAGTGTCGTGCTCCGGCCCACGAGAGCAGACAAATGTCTCTCTCTGTCTCTCTCTCGAGAGAGAAAGAGAGAGAGAAAGAGAGAGAGAAAGCAGAGGAAGAGAACGCGAAAGGCCCTCTGCCCTTTCAGAGAGCAGAGAGCAGAGGGGCGGCGGCGAAAGACACTGTGCGTCGGCATTCTTCTCTCTTCGACGCGAACGACACTTCTCGACGGAGCGAGAGAGACTCGCTCTCTCTTTCTATCTCTCTTCCTCTCTCTTCCTCTCTCTCGCGTTCTCGTTTCCCCGTGTGCTCGCCTTCTGCTCGCCGCCTGTAGCAGCAGAGAGGGAAGTGCTCTTCTCTCCACTTACTTTCCTGGCGCACGCCACGCGCGCGGGAGAGGGCGCCAAGAGTGAAAGAGAGAGCAGCACCAAAGATTCCGATCAGAACCATCGCTTTTTCACTTGACGACGCTCGCTCTCTTCTTTCCCGTTTCTTTTCGTCGCGATGGCGCCGACCTGGGTCGTCGGGGCGACAGTCAACCTGGTGCGTCGCGTTGATAATCAGATTCGGCACCGTCAGGGGCGCGCGGACGGGGCCCGAAGACGCCTCGATGAGGCGTGTCGACGGGAAGCTGATTGGGAGTTTGAAGAACGATGATGATGGCTCCATGCTCTCGACGAAATCAAAACGCGACCAAAGCGGTGGTTTTTTTTCCTTTCTTTCGTCCTTCCTTCCTTTGTCCTCGCTCACTCACTCGTCACCCTCTCTCTCCCGCCCCTCTCCGTCTGATTAACATCCCTCCGCAATCTCGTCGCAGCTCGGCTCGATCCTGATTAACCTCGGGACGGTGCGTTCGTTCGTTTGATTGTTTGTTGTTTCCCCTTTTTCTTCGTGCGAGAGGGGGAAAAAGGCTCCACCTCTTTTTCGTCTGTCGCTCTCTCTGCTTTCGCTCACGCCGCCGCCGCTTTCCTCCTCGTTCCCTTCTCTCTCGCCCTCCGATCGAAAACCCGAACACCTCGCTCTCCCTCTTGCCCTCCAGAACCTGATGAAGCTCGGCCACAACAAGTCCCTGGCCCTCGAAGAGTTTGAGAGGAACAACGCCCCGGCCTCCCCTTCCTCCTCGACCGTGCCTTCCCCGCCGCCCTCCTCGCTCGGAGCAGGAGGGAAGGGCCCTTCCGCCGTCCTCGCGGCCAAGCTCCGGCGACAGCGCGCGTCAAAGCCTCGCCCGGCTCGCTCCTTCAGGGAGTGGCAGGCAGGCATCGCGCTCTTCGCCCTAGGGAACGTCTTTAACTTCGTCTCCTTCGGCTTCGCGGCACAGTCCTTGCTCGCGGCCCTGGGTAGCGTCCAGTTTGTGAGCAACGTCGTGTTCGCAAGGCTGGTGCTGAAGGAGGCCGTGACGTGGAGAGTGCTGTGCGCCACGGCGCTGATCGTGACAGGTGAGAGCAAGCAAGTTCCGTTTTCTTTTAAAGAGCGCGGCGAAAAGGCGAGAGAAGAAGAAAACGGAGAAACTAAAAGAGACGGAAATTTTAAAAAAAACGGGAAAAAACTTTTTTTCATAGGCTGCGTCCTCCTCGTCACCTTTGGCAACCACGGCTCCGAGCTCCTGAGCGCCAAGCAGCTCATGAAGGCCTACACGAACCCGGCGTACATCGCTTACTTGGTCCTGGCTGTCGTCGGTGAGTTGAGAGTTTTCTTTCTTTCCCGTTTCGTTTTCTTTTTCCTCGAAAAAAAAAAAAGAAGGGAAAAAACTCCAAAAACTCAAACTTTTCAAAACAAAACAATTACTCGACCCCAGGCGTCGCCGTCGCCTACTGCCTCTACAGGCACGGCAAGGCCGCCTCGCTCGACCCGCGCCGCACCGCGGCCGCCCGCTCGCGCTGGTCCCGGTCCCTGCCAGTCTCCTACGCCCTCTTCTCGGGCCTGCTCGGGACGCAGTCGGTGCTCTTCTGCAAGGCGCTCTCGACGCTGCTACGCACGACGCTGCACGGGAGCTCGCAGCTCGGCTCGTGGTTCTTCTGGACGAGCCTGCTCGCGCTGATCGTCACCGCGCTCTTCTGGGTCTCGAGGCTGAACAAGGGCCTGAGGCTGTTCCCCGCCGTCGTGATCGTCCCGACGATGCAGATCTCGTGGACGCTCTTCTCCATCGTCTCGGGCATGGTCTACTACCAGGAGTACCGCTCGTTCTCGACGCTCTCGGCGGTCATGTTCGCCCTGGGCGTCGCGGTGGTGTTTGTGGGGGTCTGGCTGCTGACCCCGGCGGTCGTGCCCTCTTCTTCTCCTCCTTCGGCGAGAGCTGCTGCTGCCGCTGCCAACGGCGCCGCTGCCTCGGAGGCGAAGGAGGGACGGGGCGACGGAGGGGGCGAGGCGGCGGCGGCGAGGGCAGAAGACGACGGCAGTGGCGGCGCCCCCTCTGCCTCTGCCGTCGTCCCCGTTTTCGACGACGACGGCATCAGCGTGGAGCCCCTTGTCACCTCTGGAGACGAAGAAGAAGACGAGGAGACGGGGGGAAGAGGAGTGCGGAGCGACGACGACGACGGGGAGAGGGCGCGGAGGCGGAGGCGGAGGCAGAGGAGGGACGAACCATCGACGGCGGCGGCGACCGCCGCGTCGTCACTCGACGGAGGATGGGGCGGCTCTCCCGTCGCCGCGGCGGCGGGGGTCCCTCCGCTGGAGCTCGGCGGCGTCGCAGCAGCAGCGGCGGAGGCGGCAGGGGCAGGGAGGGGCACGCCCCGCTCTCCGTTTGCGAACGAGCACTGGCGGCAGCAGCGCGCCGCCGCCGCCGCGGCGGCAGGGGCTCCTGCGGCGGCGGCGGGGCATTCCCCTCCGCAGCAGTGGGGCCGGGCGCAGCTGCAGCAGCAGCAGGCCCTCTCTCCGGCCTCCTCGGCGGGGGCTGGCTCCCACAGCTCGGCGCCTGCCGCCGCAGCCGCCGGGTCCTCTCCCCCAAGGTGGGAGGACGTCGCGCTCGGAGGAGGAGCAGGAGGCGAAGGGGCAGGGCCCTGGGGGCGAGGCAGCGGCAGCGGAGCCTCGGCCTCGGCGCCGCGGCCCTCCGCCGCCGCCGCCCCCGCCTCCTCCTCCTCCCTGTCGCGCGTCAGGCGCCGCACCTGCAACTCGCTCATGGGCGACCTCGCCGACGACTTCTCCGTCGACGCGCCGAGCTCGCTGAGGCCGCTGCTGGGTCTCGGCCCGCCGGGAGGGGCCATGGCGGCGGTGTCGCTGTTCTCTGTGCCCTACGAGGGGCTGCTGCCACGCGGCGGCGGCGGCGCCGTCGGCGGCGGCGGCGGAGGAGGAGGAGGAGGAGGAGCTGGCTCCGCCGCGGCCTCCGTCGCGTCCCACGACGACGACCCCTGCCTCCCGGCCTCCAACAACGCGGGCTCTTGCGGGCCGAGGCTGGCTCCCTCTTCGAAGCAGCACAGGCCGCTGAGACGGGAGCAGCAGCAGCGGCAGCAGCAGCTGCAGAATCGGTGGTCTGCTCCGGGAGACGTCGAGTCCGCGGGGGCAGCAGCAGCGGCGCGGGAGCAGCGCGGCGGCTCTGCTGCCGTTCCCGCCGCTCGCTCGGGGAACACCGGCCTCCGAATCACCGAGGGCCTCGAGGAGGAGGAGGAGAACGCCAACGAGGCGCCGCCGTCGCCGCCGCCGCTCTCGGCCAGGGCGTCGGCCGCGGCCTCGGCGCTCGCGCGGCCGGTCGCCGCCGCGGCGGCCCGCGTGGCGCGCGGGGTCGCCGCGGGCGCTGCGCGCGTCGCGTCGCCCGCGTCGGACAGGCCGCGGCCGCCGAGCGAGGAGGAAGCGGACGGGGACGCGGAGGCGCGCGACCTGTCGGCGGCGCTGCCTCCGGCGGCGCTCACGTCGGTGGAGCTTCCCAGAGTGAGGCGGTGAAAGACGAGAGGGGCCTCTTTCACGTCTTCTTCTTCCTCTTCCTTCGCAGCGGGAACAACGACAACGCAAAGCACTTGAAGAATTTCCTCCATCAGTATATCTCTCTTTTCTCGTGTGGAAAAAAAAAAAGAAAAAAAAACTACAGAAAAAGTAAATCAATTTTTCGTTTTTTCACGATCAATTTCTTCAAAAAATTAAAAAACCAGCACTCTTTCTTTTTTCTTTTTCCCTTTTTCTCACAAATCGCCTTACCTCCGCTCCGCCAGCATCCTCTCGACGTCGGCCTGAGCGCCCTCGAGCTCCGCCCTGAGGCGCTGGAACCGGGCGGACAGCGCTCGGAGGGCCGCGGCGTCGGCGGAAGAGGAAGAGACGCCGACGCCTGCCAGCGCACCCGCCCTCTGCTGCTGCTGCCGCAGCGCCGCCACCTCGGCCTCGAGCGCCTCTAACCTCGCGGCCGAGCTCGCCCTTTCCAGGGCCAGCGCGGCCTCGGCGTCCCTGGCCCTGCGCACGGCGGCGTCGCGGGCGCGGCCCGCCGCGGCGACGGAGACGGCCGCGGCGCGGCTCGGGGAGGGAGGCGGAGCAGCCGCGGCGGAGACAGCAGCGGCGGCGGCGGGAGCGGCGCCCCCGCCGCGAGCAGAGGCCAGCGGGGGCTTGGCCAGGCCCGCGACCCGGGGCACGAGAGGGTGCCCATGGCTCCCCTGCGTCGCGCGCGAAGGCGGAGGCGAGGGGGGACCGTTCCGACCGCCGCCCGCTCCCCCCCCGGCCCTCCGCAGCGCATTGGCGGCCGGCGAGCCCGGCGCGCCGGCGGCCTCGACGAGCCGGTCGTAGTACGACTTGCCGTTCCAGGCGCGGGCGAGCCTCTCGCGCAGCGGGGTGCCGTCGGGCGCAAAGCGCGGGGCGCCTCCCTCGGGCCCGCCGGCGGCGGAGGCGCCGGCCCCTCTCCTCTCGGCGACCGGGGTCGGCGCCGGCAGCAGGGCGTCGGCGAGCGAGTTGAGCTCGCTGACGGCGGCGAGCGCGTCGTTGCGGGGCAAGGCAGGGAGCTTCGGAGCTGGTGCTGCGTTCGCTGCTGCGCTCGATGCTGCGTTCGCTGCTGCTGCCGGTCTCCTCCTGGTCGCCGCGCCCCTCCTGCCGCCGCTGCCGCCCGCTGCTGCCGCTGCCGCTGCTGCCGCTGCCGGAGCGGGGGGAGCTGCTGCTTGCCGCCGCCGCCCTGCTGCGGCTCCGGCAGCAGCTTGAGCAAGAGGCCTCGAGGGCGCGGCAGCATTTTCTTCATCTTCATCTTCTTCTTCCTCCTCGCCTCCGCTGGAAGCCTCGAGCATGGGCATTCTCGCGGCCTGTTGAAGAAAGGCGATTTTGAAGAAGAGAGAGGAAGAGGTCGTCGAGGTTCAGAAGGGGGGGGAAAAAAGGCATCTCTCTCCGTAACTGAAAAAATGCTCGTTCGCCCTTTCTCTCTCTCTCTCTCTCTCTCTCTCTCTCTCTCTCTCTCTCTCTCTCTCTCTCTCAACTACCACTCACTCTGTTCGCCGCGGCGGCCTGCCTCCGCTTGACGATCGCGCTCCGAGCGGCCAAGGGCGGGAGCTGGCAGGGCCCGCTCGAGCCGCTCTCGTGGCTGTCGTCGCCGTCGTCATTTTCTTCGTCGTCGCGACCGTTGAGCTCATCAGCGGCGCCGTTATCTCCCGCCCCCGCCGCTTCCACTCCTACGCCGCCAATCCTCATCGGCGGCGTCGCCCCGGCGTCGCGGGTGACGCGCCCTTCGCTGCTGGGCGGAGACGCGTCGTCGTCGGCCTCGGCGCCGGCGTCGTCATGAGCTTGAGCAGGAACGTGAGGAGCTCGAGCGTTCAAACTCGAAGAAGGATTCAATGGGTGCGTCGCCGCCGCCGAGGTCGAGACACCATTCGCGGCGCTCGGCTTCGCGACTGCTGCGGCCTTGGTCGCGACGACCGCCCTCCCTCGCGGCTGCCAGCCCGAGTGGCCCACCGTGGCGTCGAGGGCGAGCTGGTGGGCGTTCGAGCCGCCGAGGAGGCGGTCGAGGGCGGCCTGCGTCGAGGCTCCGGGGACGTCGTCGGCGTCGGCGGTGCTGCTCCCGACGATGTTTCCTTTGAGCGAAGCAGCAGTAGCGGCACGAGCGCTGCTGCCTAGATTGCTCAGGTCGGCGAAAGGCTGCGCCATGATGCTGGTGATGATGCTTTCCGCGTCGCGTGTGCTTGGGAGACGGCGAAAAGGTGCCTGCTAGCCGGTGCGCGCAATCGGGCTGCAGGGAGAGGGGAAAGAGAAAGAGAGAGAAAAAAATGAATTTTTGTTTTCGCTCTCCCTCTCTCTTGCTGAGTGACTCTTCGTTCATCTCGCGAAACAAAAAAAACGAACAGCGGTCGATCGACACTCTCTCGTCAGAAACCCCCGCGTTTCCCCGGCCTTTCTAGCTTCGCACCAATGCTGAGGGCCTCTCAGTGCCCTGCAGGAACTGCTGCCGGCCGCGGGTCCCCGAAGGCCGCGGGCAGGCCGACCAATGCGCAAGGGAAAGGATGTTTCCGCCGAGTTGCAAAGTCATCGACGTCGTCGTCGTCGCCGCGGCTTCGACCTCGCCACCTCACCTCCCTCGCCGCCCGCGCCGCCGCGGCCTCCCCTCCCCCGCCTTCCACGTCTTCCTCCCCCTCTTCCTCCTCCTCCCCCTCCTCCGCCTCCTCCTCCTCCTCTTTCGACTGGACAGCGCACTGGTACCCAATCGGCTCCATCCTCTCGACGCTCGACCCCACAAAGCCGAACAAGGTCACGCTCCTGGGGAGGAACCTCGTCGTGTGGCTCGACGGCAGCGAGGGAGGCGGCGCCCCCCCCTCGTGGCGCGCGGCGGCCGACGAGTGCCCGCACCGCCTCGCGGCGTTGTCGGACGGGAGGCTCGAGGGCGGCGTGCTCTCGTGCCGCTACCACGGCTGGGAGTTTGGCGGCGAGCGCGGCCTGTGCTCCAGGTGCCCCCAGGCAAGCGATGCCAGGGCCGAGGCTGCGGTGCTCGCGTCGCCGCGGTCCAGGCTCCGCTCGCTGCCCTGCAGGGCGGCCCAGAACCTGGTCTTCGTGTGGCCCCAGGAGGAGCGGGAGGGAGGGTTCGAGAACGCCGCGGGGACGCCGCTGCCGCTCGTCGGAGACTGCGACCCCGAGAGGGCGGCGGTCGAAAACGGCGGGAGCGCCTCGGGCGTCGGAGGGGACTGGGGCTTCCAGAGGCCGCCCGTGGATTGGCTCCTGATGGCGGAGAACAGCATGGACCCCAACCACGCGCCGTTCCTCGTGAGCAGTTTTTCTTTCGAGAGAGAGAGGGAGAGGAGAGAACGGAGAAAAAGGAGAGAAAGAGAAGAGGGGAAAAAAACTCGCGCCGAAGAAAACAAACTCGACACGGACAACAACAAAACCTCAAAAAACAAAAAACGAAAATCCTTCGCAGCACGAGACCACGATGGGGCCCAACACCAGGCAGAGTGCGCGTCCGATGGAGATGCGGATCTCAGCAGAGAGGCCGGTGACGCTCGCCGGCTTCGAGGTGGAGCACGGTGAGAGAGAGAGAGAGTTCGGGACTTCCTCTTTCTCTCTTTCTTCACAAATTTCAACGTTTTCTCCCTCGCCTCTCTCTCTCTCTTCTCTCTCTCTAGAAACGCGCTCACCTTTTCCCTCTCTTTCTTTATCTCCCTCTCCTCCGCTCTCAGGCGGCTACACAAAGTCCCAGCAGCTCCACGGCATGCGCGCCACGCGCTCGTTCCAACCGCCGTGCAGCGTCTTCACGCGCTACACCTTCGACTCGGGGCCCAGCAGGGGGAAAGAGGCCTGCGCCCTGATCTACTTCGTTCCGAGCGAGCCCGGGGTCAGCATGATCTTCGCCAAGTTCTTCACGAGGAGGAGGAGAGTGGAAGGGGAAGAAGAGGAAGGGGAGGCGAAGAGGGCTCCCCTGACGGACGCCTGGCGAGAAAGCACCTCCTCCGCCGCCGTGCCGCCGCCGCCGTCGTCGTCGTCGTCGTTGTTGTCGAAGGAGAGGAAGACGGAGCCGAAGAGGCCGCCCCTGCTGTCCCGCCTGCAGTCGTCGCTGATCTCCAAGCTCCTCGACTCGTCCCTCGCGCACGTGCTGGGCCAGTCGCTGGCGGACCAGGACGTTCTGGTGATGCACGGGATCTACAAGAGGATGATGGCGCTGGCGGCTTCGGAGGGCGGGCCTCCGAAGAAGGGAGGTTTTTCCCCCTCGTCTGGCGCAGCGGCAGCAGCCCCCGACCCAGACGCCGCCTCCTCCTCCTCCTCCCCCTCCCCCTCCCCCTCCTCCTCCTCGAGGTGGAAGTCCAGCTACTGGCTCGCGACGCAGGCAGACTCGGGCGTGAGGGCCTTCCACGACTGGGTCGAGCGGCACGGCGGCGGCGGGCCCTGGGGCGCCAACCTCGGGGCCTCCTCGCTCGCCGCCGCGTCCCTCAAGCCCCTCCCGAAAGAGGAGCTGTTGAATCACTGGGAGAGACACACCAGGCACTGTTCCGTGTGCCTCGCCGCGCTGGGGAGGCTCGAGAGGGCGCGCGCGTTCGTCGCGGTCGCGGCGGGCGTGGCCGCGGCGGCGGCGGCGGCGGCCGGCGTCGTCGCCGCGGCGCTGCTCGCGGCTTCGGGCGCCGCGTCTTCTCCTCCTCCTCCGCTCACCGTCGCCGCCCTCGCGCAGGTCGGCCTCCCCTGTGCGGCGGCCGCGGTCCTCCTGGCGCTGACGTGGACGTGGCTCACGGCCTGGAGGAAAAGATTCTACCGGGCTGACAAGCTCGCGGACGAGAAGTAGAGAGAGAGTTTTGTCGTTTCTTTTTTTTTTTTCTTTTTCGAGACGAGAAATTTCGCGTTGCGCGTTTCGTTGCTGGAAGAGGAAGAGCAAAAGTTGTTGTGTTTCTCCCTTTTTGTACAACCAAAAGCACCCCTAAAAAACATCAGCACTACTAGTCGAATGGAGGAGAGAGGGAAACGGGGGGGCGAAGCGGAAGAGACAGGGAGAGAAAGTGCTGTGGTTATGAAAAACAGAAGAAGAAGGAAAACATCGAGAGAGTTTTGTTGCAAAAATCATCTCTCTTCCCCTTTTCTGTCTTGTTTGTTTCTTCTCGTTTCTTTTTTCTGGGCCTCGTCGCGCTCTCAGCAAGAGGTGAAAGAAAAATGCGCGCGGCTTGCCCACTTCTCGCTTCCCTGGTCAAAAACTCGCCCCCCCCTTCTTAGGGGTCGAAACTTCTCATCGCCAGCGAAAAAGCTCCTCTCTCAAAACGGCTTGGCGTCGAACCCAGCGGCCGAGAGCGAGTTGGTGGCCAGGGCGAAGTAGCCCAGGGCGTGGCCGATGGCGCCCCAGGCGAGCGTGTCGATGGCGTTGAAGCCCGAGGGGTCGTTGGTGGCCAGGGCGAAGGAGGCCTCCTGTCGTCGTCGTGTGTTGGTAGTTGTTGTTGTTGTTGGGGTTGGGGTTGGGGTTGGGGTTGTTGAGAGAGGTCGAATGGGTAACGGGGGTGGGGTGGGGTGGTGAGCGCCGAGGAGGAAAACGCGATCGGACGTCGAAGAGATTGGTCGCTCGCCGTCGCTTCTCTCTTCGAACGCTTCGCTTTCTCCTTCCCCGCGACCTCGCAAGCTTTAGAGCTGCAGTTTCCCCCTCTGCGCCGAGCTATGGCTAGAGAGAGAGGGAAACGTACGAACTGCATGAAACATCGCAATTCAACGACCGTACCTCTGCGAGGCGGTCGCCGGCCTCCTTGTGCGTCTTGCCGTTCTGCATGGGCGGGCCGGCCTTGGCCGACGCCTTGCGCTGCTGGGGGGTGAAGACGAAGCGGCCGAGCGTCAGGCACGCGACCGTGGCTGTGGTTTTGGAGGGGGGGGGAGAAGGTTTCGTTTGAGTTCGAGTTTGAGGAGAAAAGGGTCGAGTTTTTTTTGTTCGGCTCTCCGTTCGACGACAAAGAAGAAATGGCTCCTCCTTCGCGAGGGTGCGGCGTCCGTCGATTGCAAGCAGCGAATCGCCGGGCTCTTCGCCCCTTTCGACGCGTGCTGTTCGAAAGCGGCAATTCGGACACTAGGGTGAGGTGGACAAGGTGCGCGAAGGTGTCCAGCAAAGGGAGAATGACGAGCGAAAGGGAGACGAGCAACGCGAGCCCATCCTCTTCAGATCTTCTTACCCCCTCCGATGACGAGGTTGACGTCGCTGAACGCCTTGGGCGCGACGGTCACGCGCCCGGAGCGAGCCTGGCGGGTCGGTGCGCGGAGCGCGGAGGTGGAGCGGGTGGCGAGGGCGCAGTTCATCGTGGGCTTTCGGGGGAGGGAGTGCAAAGTTGGAGGAGGAAATGGAGAAAGGGAGTGAAGGAAAGAGAGAGGTCGAAAAGATAAAATTTCAACTTTCCTCCTTTCACTTGCGCCGCTTCGCCGAGGGAGCAGCAGCGACCGTCTTGCTCCTCGTCCTGGCTGCGCCCCCCGTCGCGGGGCTGCTGACGGCCTTCCTCTTCCGCGTCGTCGTCGTCGTCTTCGCCTTTGACGCTGGAGGCTGCTGCTGAGAGGAGGAGGGGGTCCTTCCGCAACTCCCCTTCTTCGGCGCCGCGGTCGGTTTCGGCAGAGTGGCGCCGCGCTCCTCCTCGTCGGCGCTCGCCTTGCGCTGGCTCGCCCGCTGCTGCTCCTGCTGCTGCTGCTGCTGCTGCTGCCGGGGCGACGTCCTCCTCGCCGTCGGGGGCGTCTCCAGGCGCGCCGCGGGCTGCTGATGCTGCTGCTGCTGCGCCGCTGTCTTCCCCGCCGTCATCGGGAAGGGCAGGAGCGGCGGGAGGGGCCGAGAGAGAGGTGCCGCCGCCAGATCTGCCGCCGCCGCGGGAGGTGGGGTCGCCGCCGCCGCCGCCGAAGCAGCAGCAGCAGCAGCAGCAGCAGCAGCTCGCCGCCGCGGCTCTTCCTCCTCCTCTCCTTCCTCGTGTTGGCTCTGCATCATCAACCGCCGCTGCTGCTGCTGCTGCTGCTGCTGCTGCCTTATCCACCTCCTCCTGTCGGCCTCCACTGCCGCCGCCGCGCTCGCCTCTGCCGCGGCAAAACCCCTCCGGTAGTGCCTGCGCTCGCTCGACTCCCAGCGCCACGCCACTCGCAGCGCCAGGAGCAGGGCGAGCGTGGCGGCCGCCCGGCGCAGGAGGCGCGGGAGTGCCGAGGAGAGGAAGGGAGGGACGACGTGTTGGAGCTGAGAGAGTTTTTGTACCAAAAAGAGGGAAAAAAATGAAGAAGCTTGATTCGAGGGTTTGAGTAAGAAATCGTCAGTGTGCGTCGGAATTAGGGCTGCGCGCGCCGACGCAAAACACGTTTTTTTTCTCTCACCGCGTCGAGCGCGAGCTCTCCTCCGAGAGCAGCCCCGAGCGTCGCCGCGGCCGGTCCCAGGCTTGCGCGGAGCCTCCCGGGCCCCGAGGCGGCCGCCGCCGCCAGCGCCGCGGCCGCGCCGCCGTAGAACCTCGCCGCCCCCGCCGCGAGCCTGCCGAGGAGCCTCGCGTGCAGGGCGGCCTCGAGCCTCCTCTGGTAGTTCAGGCTGCGGCGAAGCATCTCCGACAGGGCAGAGGCCCCCTCGCGGAGTTCCCGCACGCCCTCGACCAGGGCGTCCTGCGCGCCCCGCGCCGCCTCGGCCGAGAGCGCGGCCCCCGCGACGGCCGCCTCGAGCCGCTCGGCGCGAGCCGCGGCCGCCGCGGCGCGGTCGGCCTGCGAGGCCTCGACGCCTGCGAGCAGGTCCCGTAGCGCCGACTGCCGCGCGAGCACGCGCTCGCCGCCCTCGGCGGCCCTCTCGGCTGCGAGCCTCGCCGCCTGCGCGCGCTCCTCGACGCGGGCGAGCGCCTCCGCGGCCCTCTCGGCGTCCTCGGCGGCCTTCTTCCGCTGCTCGTCGCGCAGCGACTGCATGCCCAGCGACAGCGAGTCCAGGGCCGCCGCCGAGGCGCCCACGCCGGTTCGCAAGTCCTGGAGTGCCGAGGCCGCGCCCGCCGCGCCGCGCTGGAGGTCGAGGAGGAGGCGGTTGGCGCTGGCCTCGAACTCGCGCCTGGCTATGAGGAGGCACATTCTGACGGTCGCTCGGGATCGTTTCCGGAATGGGGAATAGGAGGGG
>Ga0210003_1000939_pt1 | contig 25990 bp, 27 predicted proteins | sample LantaG_FD_182804 | JGI IMG/M metagenome (GOLD analysis project Ga0210003, IMG submission 182804) | Deep subsurface microbial communities from Baltic Sea to uncover new lineages of life (NeLLi) - Landsort_02402 metaG (SPAdes) (version 2) | ecosystem: Environmental > Aquatic > Marine > Oceanic >... | reverse complement strand
TGTGGAAAACCTTGATTGCCACCGAACGGTCTGGGTCCGGATTCTGGAAGATATGGCCCGCAATGTTCCGGAGTTCGTCTGGCTCGGTAATTTCAAGGAACGAATCGAGGAAACGGCGCCTCCCGAAAAGAAGGCCCAAAATAAGAATCAACAGGAGCCGGCACCGGCCGCGGCGTCACAGCTGCCGACCATGAGGAAAGTCGAACTGGAGGGGTATGCCTTCACGTTGAACGCCCTGGCGGCTTTCATGATTAAAATGATGCGCTCCGATTATTTCGACGAGGTGGAATTGCTCTCCAGCATCGAAACCAAATTCGGTGAAAAGGAAAAGGCATATAATTTCGTGATGTCCTGTAATCTGCACTACCTTTCCGATGAAGAATTGCAGCAGCAGATCGCCCAGGCCAGAGAGGAAACGACACCCTCAGACTCTAAAACCAGTCACAAGACTTTAAATTAGGAGTAAGGGTTAATGGACTTCAAAGATCCCAAAAATCAAAAGATTATTATTGCCGTAGTGGCATTCTTGATAGTGGTCTATTTCTGGTACGGGCGGGTTTATTCCCAGTATGACAACCAGATTTCTCTGAAAAGCCAGGAATTCGAAACTATTACTACCAATCTCAAGAATGTCGAGATGAAGGCGAAATCGCTGGACGCCCTCAAGGTGGAATACAGTTCGCTGGTGGAAAGGTATAATGAAATCGAATCGCTGCTTCCCGAAGTAAAACAGATTCCTTCCTTTTTAGTGCAACTGCATACGGCCTCATCCCTGACCGGTTCGAAAATTACCCGGATACAGCCCCTCCCGATTACTTCCGAGGAGTTTTATAACGTGGCTTCCTTCGAAATTGAATTGACCGGCTCCTACCATGATTTCGGCACCTTCGTCAGCTACATAGCCAATTTTCCGTTTATCGCGAATATCTCCCAGATGGAGATTAAGGCCAACGATATAGCCATATCGGCCGTCGAAGCGGAACATGACCGAGAAGTTCAGGAGGTCGGTAAAAAGCGGGAAACTCTTACCGCCACCTTCGTCCTGTCTACATATTTTGTCAAAGAAAATGAACGACTCAAAGAGATCGTGCTATAGGAGATGGGTAAACAATGAGAAAAATGATTTATATATTGATATTTGTTCTCCTTGGTATGTCACAGGTTTTCGCGGCCCGGGTTACAAATGTTGAGCTAAGTTATCTCGAGAATAACACGGTGGCGAAGATTTATGTCGACGGGAAAATCCGCTTTGTCCACCAGACGGAAGACGCCAAAGACGGCAAACCCTACCGGGTGATTGTGGATATTCTGGCCGCGACTCATAACCTGGGGCAGAAGAATTTTACGGCTCTGCCGAACTGCCTGGTCCAAAGCGTCCGTTCCAGCCAGTACAGTGTCAAGCCGGAACAGATTGTCCGGGTGGTGTTTGACCTCAAGGAGACGGTTGTCTACCGGGTGGACGCCGATAACAGCGTCATAACGGTTTATTTCCAGGACAACAAAACCAAATCGTTTGCCCCCTGGTCGACGGTGAAATACCTTTCGGCCCTTGAGAAAAAGCAGGAGAAGAAAGCGAACAAAGCCGTCCCGACGGTAGCCCAGACGGAACCTCCCGCGGACAAACCGACGGCCAAGGTGACGGTCAAGAAGGCAACCGCCCCGAAACCGACCGTGGCTCAGAAGACCGAGAAGAAGGAGCCTTCTAAACCGACCGTAGCCAAGACTGAGAAACCATCGCCGGTCGGGAAAGATAAGGTTGAAGCTCAGCCGACCGTGGCAATGAAAGAGCAAACGCCGCCTCCGAAAAAAGTGACCAAGCTGGCGCAGACCGAACCGACCAAAAAGGCCGAGCCGGGAAAAACGACGCCGGTGAAAAAGGTTGAGAACCCGACCCCGCCGAAGGAAAGCAAACCGACGGTTGAAAAAAAGACTCCTCAATATACGACCGTGGTGAAAACCCGGGAGTCCAAGCTGAACAACAACAGCGCCCCGTCGAGTTCGGTAAAAAAGGAAAGCAAATCCGAACCGTCTCAAACCAAATTATCACCGGCCAAACCGGCCCCGGTGAAGAAGGTCAAAGAGGCGGCGGACAAAGAAGACAGCAAACCGGCCGCAACGCCGAAAGTTGACAGCAAGGAGAGTAAGAGCAAGTCAACCTCGCGGTTCCGCCGCAGTCCCACCCGGCCCACCAAAATCAAGGGCACGCTGGTGGCGGAATTCCCCAAACGGCTGGTCGTGAAATATAAAGCGAGATCCTATCGGGATCCTTTTGAAACTCTTATAAATGAGAGCCGGACCTATGACAGCCCTATCGAGCAGAGACTGGCTAACGTGGAAGGTTTGAAGCTGGTCGGTATTATCGAATCCGGTTCCGGCAACCGGGCTTTGTTCGAGGATAACGAAGGCTATAGCTATATTCTCAAGTCCGGGGATAAAGTCAAAAAAGGATATGTCTTAAGAGTTGAGAACGATCGCGTCTACTTCCAGATTTTCGAATACGGCTGGAGTCGGACGGTGGCGTTAAAGATAGAAGAATATTAAAGAAAACGAAAGGCTGGTGTTGATATGTTTCGGAGTAAATTCAGAAAACCTTTTATAGCGCTGGGCATCGTTACTCTTGTCGTAACATTTCTCTGCCTGGCTTCGGCCGAAGAGATAAAAGACCCTTCGCAACCGATTAAAAATCTTCAGTTTCAGGCTGCTGAAATCAGGTCGGTCCTGACTTTCCTGGCCGATTACGGCGGCATCAACGTGGTTGTGGCACCCGATGTTTCCGGAACAGTCACTATCAAACTGCAGGATGTCTTGTGGCGGACGGCGATGGATATCATCGGCCGCACCTACGACCTGGCCGTGGTCGACGAACAAGACGGTTATATTCGTGTCCTGAAGTCAGAAGAATACCGCAAGGAATTGACCGATGAACGCAAGCATATCCAGGACCAGATGCAACTGGTCGGGCTGGACACGAAGATTATCAAGATTTCCAACTCCACCTCGGACGATATTGTCAACGCCGTGAAGTCGCTCATGACCGAGCGCGGCAAGGCTTTCAGTGACGCCCGTTCCAATTCGATAATCATCCAGGAAGTCCCGGACAATATGCAGAATCTGCTCACCTATATCGCCGAACTCGACAAGCCGTCCAAGCAAATTAAAATTTCCGCCCAGCTCCTGGAAATATCCTCCCAGGGTCTGCAGGAACTGGGTCTGGACTGGATCGTCCAGGGCACCTATGAAACCGAATCCGGCCGCAGTTACGACCAGACGTTGGATATTATGGGCAAGGACCGGGTTGCCGACCCGTTCGCCAGGTATAGTGTATTCGCCCTGCAGAGCGGTTGGACAGCTCAGGCAATCGTCAACGCCGCCGTTTCCAGCGGTAAGGGCAAGATTGTCGCTCACCCGGAAATAACGACCATTGACAACAAGGAAGCCAAAATACAGATGGGGCAGAAAGTCCCGATCAAGCAGTTTGACGAATCTGGCAACGTGGTCACCACGTTCGAGGAGGTCGGTACGATTTTATCCGTAACGCCTCATATCACGGCTGAGAACCAGATTCTCATGCACCTGAAACCGGAACGGTCGACCTACGAATTCAACCCCAACGGCGTTCTCATCAACACCAGCAACGCCGAAACCAACGTTATCGTGGCCAACGGCCAGACGGCCGTTATCGGCGGTCTGACCACCCAGGATGAAATTGAATCCGAAATCGGCGTCCCGGTGCTGAAAGATATCCCCGTTTTGGGTATTATCTTCAAATATACCAATAAGCGGACGGAAAACCGGGACCTGGTTATTTTCGTCACCCCGACCATCGTTGACGAGGACCTGGCTTTTGGAGGTTGATTTTTCAAGAGATTTTATGAAAAACCCCCGTTTTTAAAGGATTACGGGGGTTTTTAATTTCTAAAAGATTTCACCGAAATTCCGATAAACTAAGTAAGGAAACAGTTTTCATTGTACTGCCTCGATAAAAAATGAACTTAACAAATATAGGAGAGGTCATGTTTAAGCAAAAATCCTCTTTGTATCTGTCAATGGCGACAATCTTGTTTGCTTTTGTTTTATTAACCCTGACCGGTTGTGATTCGAAAAGCAAATCCGACTCGACTTCGACCGGTACGACGGTTTCGATTTCTTCGAGCCGCACCACTCTAAATCTGAGTGACGCCAAGACGGCGTTTGTCGTGGTTACGGTTCTTGACGGCGGTTCCGGAGTGGCTGACCAGGATGTAAGTTTCTCGGTTGACCCGACCGACGCCGGTACGTTCACCGTTACGGACACGACCACCGACGCCAACGGCGAGGCCCTTACCATGTTCACGGCTAATGCCACCGGCACGGCGACCGTTACGGCCAGTGTCAACAGCGGAGCCTATACCCGGACCATCAATCTAACCGTTTCCACCAGTTCTTCGGGCTCCGACGGCAGCCTGGATATTTCCATTACCCCCAGCCTGCTGGTAGCTACCGGTATGGACACCGCCCGGGTGGATATCGCGGTGGTCGACGGTTCCGGTAACCCGGCCGCCGATTCCACGCTGGTCAAGATTACCGCCGGTGAAAAATTCGTAGATATCGACAGCAACGGCTATTGGTCGGAAGGTATCGATTCCCTGGTTTTCGACGCCAACGGCAACGACCGCTGGGACGGATTCGGCATTATCCCCTCAGTCGCTTACACCGGCAGCGGCAACGGAACGGTCAGCGTCAATTATATTTCCGGCAGCGAAGCTGTGACCGTCTATATAAAAGTTACGGTGGACGATAACGGTATCTTTACTACCGACGAGGCTACCCTGCAGGTGACGCCGGACGCCCTGCTTTATTCGATTTTCCTGGCGTCCGATTCCATGCAGCTCTCGGTTAAACATACCGGCGGAATCGAAACCGGTATGCTTCGGGCCACCGGCTACGACGTCAACGGTAATCCGATGCCCGAAGGGGTGCCGATTATCTTCTTTATCACCGACGGCCCCGGCGGCGGCGAACATCTGGCCACCGTCGAGCCCGACAGCACTTTCCAAACCGTGACCAACAGCCAGGGTATCGCTTCCTGCCCGATTCATTCCGGTACCATTTCAGGAACCATCCGCATTCGCGCTTACGACGACACGGTGATTTCCAACGCCACCCAGGTTCTGGTCTCGGCCGGACCGCCCGCCTATATCGTGATCGGCTCGGATGAGTGTAATGTCGATTACTGGGACAATGTAGGGGAATACAATAAAATCGTGGCGGTTGTCTCCGACGCTTTTCTCAACCCGGTCAACGATTCTACGGTCGTTTATTTCTCCTGTGACGAGGGGAGCATGAAATCTCACGAGGAAAGAACGGTTGACCATGAAGGTATCGCCACCACGCTGTGGTTTGCCGCCAACAATGTCGCTACGGCCGACGGTCAGGTCTATATTATGGCCGAAACTTCCGGCGGGACCGTGGCCGACACCAGCCTGTTCTTTAACTCGCATCTTGCCGATACCCTGATTTGCTACGGCGTGCCGGCCAGTATAGACGCCGACGGCAAGTCCGAAGTGATTGTAATGGTAGAAGGTTATGATTTCAACGGTAACCCGCTTATCAACGCCACGACGTTCGATGCGGACGCGACTTATCTTACGGTGGCCGGTGGTACTCTCGAGGACGGTTGTTACAGCGCCAAGGCCAGGGTTAAGATTACATCGGCCGTGCTGGATTTGGACCACTCCCTGACCGGAGCCAATGACGACGGCATCGGCGCTACTGATTATATCCAGTACTGGAAAGCCGATGCCTATTCGGTCTTTGCCTGTGATTTGCTGACCGCCGACGCATACAGCGGCAATTCGCTGATAGACGGGCAGACCAACGCTACTCCGGGCGAGACTATCCATTTTTCCGTTGTGGTGAAAGACCGCGCCGGCAACCCGCTCGGCGACCACACTATCAACCTGACCGCCACGGTTGGCGCTGTCACGCCCAACACCGGGGAAACCAACGGTTATGGTGAGGCCGGTCCGTTTACCTGGACCGCTCCCGGAGGCATCGGTGATTATACCATTACCGCCAACGATGTCGACCCGCGCGGTGGTATTGTAATGATGCTCAACGTCAAAGTCGAATAGTTTCACTCTCTATATTCACTTCGTTAGAACCGCCGGGGAGAGCCACCCCGGCGGTTTTTTTTTGGACCTTCAAAAAATCAAATTTTTTAAGTGGCGCCAAAGAGCCGCTTGTTTATATTCTGCCTTGAATAGACTAGGGCTGATGTTATATGGGGTCCAACCGGCAAATAACTGCCTTCGAAGGCTTGATATTTTGAACGTATATGTGATAGACACTCCGGCAGGCTGTCGTTATCTTGAACGAGCCGGGAAATATTTAAGATGTTGCGAAACAGTGAAATAAAGTTTAATACCCGGGGCGCCGGGGATATTGTGGATATAACCGGCGAACTGAAAAAAACGGTTCTGGAATCGAAAATAAAATCCGGGACGGTGGTGGTTTTTACACCCAGCGCCACCTCCGGTCTGACCACCCTGGAATATGAACCGGGCCTTCTGCGGGACCTGCCGCAGCTTATGGAAAAGCTGGTGCCCTCGGACAGGGCTTACCAGCATGACGAGACCTGGCATGACGGCAACGGCTTCTCCCATCTTCGGTCGGCTTTGATCGGCCCCAGCCTGACGATTCCCTTTATCGACCGGGAATTGACCCTCGGAACCTGGCAGCAGGTGGTTTTTCTGGAATTTGATACCCGGGCCCGTCAGCGCCGGCTGGCGGTCCAGATAACGGGTGAGGGGTGATTATGATTGTAAAAGCCGTGGAACGTATCGGTGACAAGGTGAGGCTTCTGGACCAAACGCGCCTTCCGACGGAAGAGACCTATCACGATTACGACGATTACAAGGAGCTAATCCGGGCCATTCAGCGCCTGGAGGTACGGGGCGCCCCGGCGATAGGCATCACCGCGGCTTATACCCTGGCGGTGGCGGTCAAACAGAGCGGTGATTTCTCCCGTTCGAATATCGAAAAGCTGGCCGCGAAAATCAAGGCCGCCCGCCCGACCGCCGTCAACCTCTTCTGGGCGGTTGACCGGGTCCTTGGAAAAACCGCCGGGGGTGGCTCAAATTCACTGGAGGAAACCCTGGACATCATCTGGGCCGAAGCTGAGGCGATTCATGAGGAAGACCGGCTGATGTGCCGGAAAATAGGGGAATACGGCGCGGAGTTGTTCAAGGACGGTGATACGATTCTGACGCACTGCAATACTGGAGCCCTGGCTACCGGAGGGATAGGCACCGCCCTGGGCGTTATTTACACCTGTCACCGGCAGGGCAAGAAAATCAAGGTTTACGCCGACGAAACCCGGCCCCTGCTCCAGGGGGCCCGCCTGACCGCCTGGGAGCTGAAAAAAGCCGGGATTCCGGTCACGTTGATAACGGACAATATGGCCGGGATGGTGATGCGGCAGGGAATAATTAACGGCGTTATAGTGGGCGCCGATAGAATCGTTAAAAACGGCGATACGGCCAATAAAATCGGCACCTACTCAGTGGCGGTGCTGGCCCGGGCGCATGATATTCCGTTTTATGTGGCGGCTCCGATGTCCACCTTCGATATGGCAACCGAAAGCGGCGATAAAATAAATATCGAGCAGCGTTCGCCCGACGAGGTCACCGAGCTTTTCGGCGCTCCGGTTGCTCCGGCGGGTATCGAGGTCTATTCCCCGGCTTTTGACGTTACGCCTAACGAGTTGATTACGGCTTTTATCACTGACCGGGGAATCAAACCGGGCGGGCGCAAATAACAGCTCGGTTAAGAGATAAAAAGGTTTGGCCGATAATGACGTTAACAGGATAAGCGACATAATATTATGCCAAAATATAGTCAGTTGCAAACCAAGGCCTTGAAAGCCCTGAATTACGATTTATTTAAACCGGAGAGGATAACCACGCCGGCTCCGGCCACATTATATACCAAAATAAATGAAAGCGCCCGCCAGCAGGCTCTGGTCACCCCGGAAGAGCTCCAGCCGGAAATTAATGAATTACCGGACGAGAAAGAGCTGGCCCGCCGCTTCGATATGTATAATTTTGTATATTTTAAGGGTAAATTGTCCCGGGCCAGAGTGATATATTCCAACCGGATGACCTCGGCCGGGTCTTACTCTCCCTACAGCCAGGTTATAAAAATCGGCCGTAAATATCATGAAATCTTTCCCGAAGAGGTAAACGACACCCTCAAACATGAGATGATTCATATTCTGCACCTCAAGCATGACCGGGTATTCAAAAAAGAGGCCAAGCGAATCGGGGCCTCGGTCAAGGCTCAAGCCCACCCGGCGCTTACCCGGCCGCCCAGGTATGTTTATATCTGTCCTCGCTGCGGTCATGAGTATCCCCGTCAGAAAAGATTGCGCATGGCTTCCTGCGGGAAATGTTCCCGGGGCGGGATTTATGATGAGAGATTCAAGCTGAAACTGATAAGGTCGGTTCGAAAAAACTGTGGTTAAACCTTTTCCAGGACTTCCTGAAGTTTTTCCATCTCATTAATCAAAGGCATACATTGATTTAACGCTTCAAGGTTGTTACCCTCGGTGAAATATCTGACCAGGCGAAGCAGAACCAGGTGCGGATTGTCGACGCAACTGACTATATGACCTTCGGGGGATACGCCCAGACCGGCCTTTTTGGCCTGGGTCAAGGCTTTATCCAGGCCGACCAGTTCGGCCTGTTTGGCAATTACGTTTTCAAATAAATCGAGATATTTTTCTACTGCCATTTCTCCATCCTTGTAATTTATTCTTTATAAAATATTTATCGGAAAAACAGGCTTGATTCTATAGATATAATAGATATCTCAGTTCAGGTTTTGATATTTTAAAGGAGGGATTTGAAGTCAATTTTAATTTGAATTTATATTAGAAGCCGAAAAAAACTTTTTTTCAGGCTTCCGGAAGGAGTTCAAGGTCGTTTTTATGGTTAGGTTAAGTCACTACGGCTAAATATCTTGCGGGGAAAGTCGATATTAGAATAAGAAATGTCGGGAACAATAGATTTTTTCTTAAATTTATATCTCTACCTTGACATTTAAAAAAAACTGGTTATATTCCTTTGCTTTTTAGGAATGGTTACCAGAAATTTGGAGATAGGTAATAAGAAGTAATGAAGACATTTATACCAAAAGTAGATCCGAGCAAGCGGAAATGGATTGTAATCGACCTGGAAGGGGCCACCCTGGGTCGCGTGGCTGTCAAAGTGGCGGATATTTTAAGAGGTAAAAATAAACCGGTGTTTACCCCGCACCTTGATACTGGTGAACATGTTGTGGCCGTTAACGCCTCGGGTTTGAAGGTAACCGGTAATAAAATGAACAGCATGCAATATTATCGTTATTCCGGTTATCCGGGGGGGCTCAAAAAAACCAGCCTGGCCGATAAATTACAGACCCGGCCGGAAGAGGTTTTTGTCATGGCGGTCAAGAGAATGCTGCCCAAGAACCGACTGGGTCGGAAAATGATTAAGAAATTGCACGTTTACTCCGGCACGGAACATCCCCATCGGGCTCAAAAGCCGGAAAAATTGGAACTTTAATTTCAGTGCAGGACTATGGAAGATAAAAATACATTTGCAGCTACCGGTCGAAGAAAAGAATCCGTAGCACGGGTTAACATGGTTTCCGGTAAGGGTAAGATAACCGTCAACGGAAAACAGATTTTCGATTACCTGATGCGTGAATCACTGGTGGAGCATGTCAAGGCCCCTTTATTGGCAACCGATACTTTCGGTAAGCTGGACCTTGAGTGTAAATCCACCGGCGGCGGTCTTTCGGGGCAGGCCGGAGCTATACGGCTGGCGATCAGCCGGGCTCTGGTGGCTTTTAATCCCGATTACCACACGACTTTGCGCCGGGGTGGTTTTCTAACCCGGGACCCGCGGGCAGTGGAACGTAAAAAATACGGTCAGCCCAAAGCGCGCAAACGGTTCCAGTACTCGAAGCGATAAAAATTTAATTTCTATCCCGTAAGGGAAATAAGCAGTCCCGGTTGACCTGTTCGGGGGTCCCAATTCTTTGGGCCTGAACGGGGTTGACGCCGGGATAAAGTATAACCGTTTTTAAAGGATTCGTATGATTATTCCCGAAATCAAGGAACTTCTGGAAGCCGGCGTACATTTCGGTCATCAGACCCGCCGGTGGAACCCGAAGATGAAGCCGTTCATCTTCGCCGCCCGAAACGGCATCTATATTATTGACCTTCAGAAAACCCTCAACGCCCTCAACAAGGCCAAGAAAAAAGTCAAGGAAGTAGTCGGCAGTGGCCGCTCAATTCTTTTTGTCGGCACCAAGAAGCAGGCCAAGGAAGTTATTCTCGAGGAAGCTCCCCGCTGCGGCGGTTTTTACGTGACCGAACGCTGGCTGGGGGGGATGCTTACCAATTTCAACACCATCAAGAAGTCGATCAAGAAGCTCAAGGACATCGAGCGCATGAAGGAAGAGGGGACGCTGGATAAGTTTACGAAAAAGGAAGCAGCCAAAATAGAGCATGAAGCGGCCAAATTGAGCAAGGTGCTCGGCGGCATCAAGGACATGAACTATCTGCCCGGCCTGGTTATTGTCGTCGACGCCAAGAAGGAAAAGATCGCCGTGGCCGAGGCCCGCAATCTGGGTATCCCGATTATCGCCGTGATTGACACCAACGCTGACCCCGACCCGATCGATTTCCCCATCGCCGGCAACGACGACGCCATTAAATCCATCCGGGTGCTCATGCATCAGTTGGTGGACGCCGCCATCGAGATCAAAACCCATGTGTCCCAGTCAGAGATCGAGGCAGCTATTGAGGCCGAACGTAATACGCCTTTGACAACTTATACTTCCGATAACGCCAAAGACAACACGAAGAAAACAGACAGAGGTTAATTTACAATGGAAATAACTGCAAAAATGGTAAAAGAACTTCGGGATAAAACCGGAGCCGGAATGATGGATTGTAAAGGCGCCCTGACCGAAGCCGAAGGTGATTTCGAAAAAGCCACCACCATTCTCAGAGAAAAAGGGATAGCCAAAGCCGGCACGAAAAGCGGACGCAAGACCAGTGAGGGTTTGATTGCTTCCTATATTCACCCCGGGGACAAGCTGGGCGTGATGGTGGAAATAGCCTGCGAGACCGATTTTGTCGCCCGGACCGATGATTTCAAAACTTTCGTCCGCGATATCGCCATGCATGTCGCCGCCACCGCCCCGGCCTGCATCAACCGCGAGGATGTTGACCGGAAAATTGTGGAAGAGGAAAGAGAGATTTATCGCAAGCAGGCGGAAAATGAAGGCAAGCCGGCCAAGGTGCTGGATAAAATTGTTGATGGAAAGATTGAAAAATATTATTCTGAAATCGTTCTGTTGGAACAACCGTTCGTTAAAGATAATGACAAGACCATCGGTGATTATGTCAAGGAAACGATCGGCACGCTGGGTGAAAATATAATCATCAAGCGTTTTGTTCGTTTCCGGCTCGGTGAATAACATGGAAACCGACAGTAGTAGTAAACCTGCTTTTAAAAGAATTCTGCTGAAACTGTCCGGGGAAGCCCTGATGGGCCCCGGCGAGTACGGGATTCATACCCGGACCGTTGAATCTATTTGTTCCCAGATAAAAAAGATAAAGAGTTATGGCGTTGAAATCGGCCTGGTGGTCGGCGGGGGTAATATTTTCCGCGGGGTGCATGCCTCGGAGCGGGGAATGGACCGCGTTACTGGCGATAATATCGGTATGCTGGCCACGGTCATGAATTCCCTGGCGCTGATGGACATGCTGGAGAAGATAGGTATTTACACCCGGGTGATGTCGGCGGTGCGAATCGAAGCCTTCGCCGAGCAGTACATCCGTCGCCGGGCGGTGCGCCATATGGAAAAGGGCCGCCTGGTGATTTTCGCCGCCGGGACCGGCAACCCTTATTTCAGCACCGACACCGCCGCCTCGCTACGGGCGATGGAAGTCAACGCCGATTTGTTAATTAAGGCCACCAACGTGGACGGGGTCTTTTCGGCCGACCCTAAAAAAGATAAAGAAGCCGTTTTTTACTCTAAACTGAGTTATATGGATATTCTCACAAAAAAACTTAAAGTGATAGATTCGACAGCTATTTCCCTTTTAATGGAAAGTAAAATCCCGCTGCGGGTGATAAACCTCAACGAAGAGGGAAACCTGGAACGAGTGGTTCTGGGCCAGGAAGTGGGTACCCTGGTTACCCAGAGCGGGTAGGGAACTAAATATCTAGTTCGGGAGACTTTTTATGCTGGACAAAATTTATAGCGAAACCAAGGAGAGGATGAATAAAACCGTCGAAGCCCTGGTGCGGGAGATGGGTTCAATCAGGACGGGCAAAGCTACCCCCAACCTCTTGAACTCGGTCAAGGTCGAGGCCTACGGCTCGGTCATGCCGCTCAACCAGGTGGCCACCATCAGCGCCCCGGAAGCCCGGTTGCTGGTAGTGCAGGCGTTCGATAAAACCACCGTCGGAAATATCGTCAAGGGCATTCAGAAAGCCGACCTGGGCCTGAACCCGTCAGTTGAAGGCCAGATTATCCGCATCAACGTCCCGGCTCTCAACGAGGAGCGGCGCAAGGAACTGGTCAAGCACTGCAAGAAAATCGCCGAGGAAAGCCGGGTGTCGAGCCGCAATATCCGCCGCGACGCCAACGAACAGATTAAAAAGGCTCAGAAGAACAAGGATATTTCCGAGGACCAGGAAAAGGACGGCCTGGATGAGGTTCAAAAAATTACCGACGATATCATCAAGAAAATCGACGCTTTGATGGAGAAAAAAGAAAAGGAAATCATGGAAGTATAAAAACTTCCTTAGTAAAAATAAAAAATTAAAACCGGCCCCGGGGCCGGTTTTTTTATTTGCTCGTATTCAGTTATTCGCCGGAATTATCAAGAAGGATAGGAGCCGTTCAGGTACTGCTTGAGATACCGATTCTCGATTTTGATATGTTCCATCTGGGTTTTGACGATATCTCCCACCGAGATGATGCCGATAATCCGGTCCTGCTCCACAATCGGAATATGCCGGATACGGTTGTTGGTCATCAGGCCCGCGATATACGGCAGCTCGTCCTCGGCCAGGCCGACTATAAGGTTGGTCGTCATCAACTGGCCGACCGTGAAGATCCGGTAATCACCCTCGGTCTTGTAAATCTTTTTGAAAATATCCTTGTCGCTAATAATACCGACCAGTTTTTGATTTTCATCCACGACCGGTAGCGAGCTGATTTTATTTTCTATCAGAAGCTCCATCGCCTGTCTGATGGTCGTGGTCGGAAGGGCGGTTACAAGCTCCTTCTGTTTGCATTTCAGGATGTCTTTGACTATCATCTATCCCTCCTTTTGGATTTTGGATAATATAGTTTTAAAAAATGCCTGATTTGTTCCCCGGTACGCCGTCACCCTTTTTTAAGTATAAGCGGGCGGGCATAAAAGAACCTATATATAAATTACGTCCGGCCCGGCCGGTCCGTTAGAAACTTTTTTGGACAATCGCATAAAAAAATGTACTTATTTCCTTAAAAGAAAATAAGTATTGAGATATCGGGCCGGGTGGCTTATTATGTAAGAGAAGTTGTTTTTGATATATAACGGATTGAAATATAATTATGAAAAAGAACGCTGAAAATGGTTTTCGCCGGGCGGTTGTCATCGTCTTCGTGTCGGTTTTTCTGTTAGCCGGGTTACCGGCCGCCGCCGCCGACAACCCGGTGGTGGAATTCTACTGGGAGAAAGCCCAGAGGGTGGGCAAGAGCCGCGACCCGGTCGAGACCGGGGCGGGTTATTCCTATGTCGCCACCTCGCATTATAAGAAAATCGACCGCAAGGGAAGAGTGGAAAATATCGATTCGGTACGGTCGGAATACTTCTACAACTGGGGGAAACTTGATTCCTCGAAAACGCTGGCCGGCGACCCCGGGAAGTTCAAAAAACTGGATTTGAGCGTACCCGATATTCTCAGTTCCGATTATATCCGTTATTTTTACCCCAACGATACCGGCGGAACCGACCTGGCGATCGGCTTTGACACCGAAACGGCCCGGGACCCTCGGCCGGTGGGGCTGTTTTCAATCGACCGCGAACGGTATGTACTGCGCTGGATGTATCTCTTTTATCCGATGAAGGAAAATTATAAGCGTTACAGCCGTTCCTACCGCTTTGTCGAGGTTGAAGGTTTGATTTTTGCCGATTCCATCTGGGAGGTCGGAGCCAAGCGGGGGATATTTTCCAGCGAGCATTATCGCCTGGAAACCGGCATCAGCGACATAAAGATTTATCGCGACCGCTGAAGCCTGATTTTAATTTTATTTGAACTTGATAATCAAAAGCGCGGCTCTTAAATTGGGCTGTGAAAATTATGAACCTTGAAGAATTAAAAGAAAAGATACTTGAAAACCGCGGTTGCCTGCCGGTGCATATCGCCATCATTATGGACGGCAACGGCCGCTGGGCGGCGGCCCGCAACAAGCCTCGTACTTTCGGTCACGAGGCCGGGGTCAAGGCCGTCAAGGAAGTTGTCAAGGCCTGCAGTGAAATCGATATCAAGTATCTGACGCTCTATACCTTTTCGGTGGAGAACTGGAAGCGCCCCAAGGAGGAAGTGGACGCCCTGATGTCACTTTTGACCCGCACCACCTTGAGCGAACTCGAGGAATTGATAAAAAACGATGTCAAGCTGATAACCACCGGCCGCATCAATGCCTTCTCGCCGGAACGGCGGGAAATTCTTGCCGTGGCGGTAAATCGCACCCGCAATAACAAGGGCCTGATTCTCAACCTGGCCCTCAATTACGGCGGCCGGACCGAAATCCTCGACGCCGTCAAGGCAATTGTCAATATCGCCAAAACCGGAAATATTGAAATCAGCGAAATCGACGAGAGCTTTTTCTCGGGTTTCCTCTATACCGCCAATATTCCCGACCCGGACCTGTTGATCCGGACCTCGGGAGAGAGGCGCATCTCCAATTTCCTGTTGTGGCAGACCAGCTATACCGAACTGCATATAATCGATACGCTCTGGCCCGATTTTGGGCGTCAGGAGCTTTTTGAGGCCGTCCTGGACTACCAGGGAAGGGAACGACGGTTCGGCAAAGTACTGCAGAAGGACAGCGAATGAGCAAGAACCTGATGGCCCGCATCGCTGTGGCGGTGGTGGCTATCCCGATTATTCTATGGATTTGTTATCAGGGAGGATGGTGGCTGTACGGCATGGTCCTGCTATTCGCCCTGGTGGGTTTCTCCGAGTTTGTCATCAACGAGGGTTACCACTGGTACAGCACCGTCTCGCTGGTCAGTTTAATCTCGGTTTTTCTTATTCTTTCGGTATCGACCCTTTCGGGCCGGTACGTGCAGCTTCTGGAAAGTAACTTCTGGGGGAATGGTTATTACCCGGCTTTTCCGCTTATAATTCTCTTTTTCGGCATAAGCGCCATGCTGTTCAGTATCGGCACCGAGCCGCCGGCGGCGCTTTTCAAAAAACATTCGCGCCTGGTCTGGGGGGTGATTTATATCAGCCTGTTGTATCCCTATGTTTTTCTACTGGGCGACCGCATCGGTCCCATGACCTCTGATATTGTCAACGGCGGCGACTGTTTGCTCTTTTTATTCGGCCTTTTGTGGGTGGGGGACACGGCCGCCATGGGGTTCGGGTCCTGGCTGGGGAAGCATAAACTGGCCCCGGCGGTCTCGCCCAATAAAACGGTCGAGGGTTTTATCGGTGGTCTCGCCGGCGCCCTCGTTATCGGCCTGATTATGTATTTCTGGAAATTCCAGCAGCTGGCTTTTTATCATATAATAATTCTGTCGGTGGGGTGTTCCGTATTCGGGCAACTGGGGGATCTGGTGGAGTCGATGTGGAAACGGTCGCTGGGTATCAAGGATTCCTCGGCTATTATCCCCGGTCACGGCGGGGTGCTGGACCGGTTCGATTCCCTGTTGTTCGCCGCACCCTTCATGTTTATGTACCTGATTTCCTTTATCGGATGAAGTTACTCGACTATATATTCGCCGCTCGACCGCTTTTGATTATGCCGGTCTGGTCCGTTTTTTTAGTATCTCTGCATTATCATCATCAACTGGCTGGAAAAAATTTTCAAATTACCGACCTGCTCAATCTGGCCTGTCTCAGCCTGCTTTTCGCGGGAGCCCTGTATGTCAACCAGGTGTTCGATTATCGAACGGATTTGATAAACAAGAAAGTCGGTTTACTTCAAAAAAATATTATCTCGCCGAAAGCTATGATGCTTTCATATCTTTTAGTTACGATTACTCCCCTGGCGGCGGGCGGATTCGTCTCGCTTATAACTCTCGGAATCTATCTGCAGATATTTGTAGCGGGGTATATCTATTCGGCGCCCCCCCTGCGCCTGAAAAACCGCCCCTTCAGCGGCCTTTTAGCCAACGGCTATGCCTACGGTTTCCTGGTCGCCCTGGCCGTGATGCCGACTATGAATTTCCACAACGCCGGGCTTCTGGGCTGGGACAATCCTTTTTACTTCTTCTTCACGATTATCTCTATCGCCTGTATTACGACCATGCCCGATATCGAGGGTGACCGGGCCACGGGCAAGAAAACCGTCGCCGTCGTCATGGGGCGTACCGGCACTCTGATACTGGCGCTGGTTTTTATGCTGGCCGCCGTTTATATAGCCTTTGCCTCCGCCTATGACTGGCTGGGTTATCTCGCTGCCGTCGGGGCGGTACTGATACTCATGGCCCTCTTTGTTAAATCCGAAAAACTGGTTTTACTCGCGACCAAACTACCGGTGTTGTTGCTGACGCTTCTGGCTGGCTGTTTTTACCCGCTTTATTTATTGTTTATTGTTGCTCTGCTTGTTTTAACCCGGATATATTATAAAAAGAGGTTTAATTTAGTATATCCCGAGTTGGCTTGATGAAGTTCATTATTTTAAGCGCTGCTGTTATATTTATCTCGCTGGGCTGCAATTCGTACCCCCGTTATAAAACCGGCCCGCCGGTGACGCCCGAGGACAAGAGTTCGGATAAAACCGTCCTGACCACCAACGAGTTTATCCGTTTCGGGCAGATTCTTCAGAATTACCTGGGCCGCCCCTACCCGGGCAATTCGAAATACCGCCAGGGGATGGATTGCTCGATGTTCACCTTCCAGGTGTTCCGCGATTTCAACCGCACTTACCTGCCGCAGAAGGCCACCGACCAGTACAAGGAAGGGATTGAGGTTCCCCGGACACGGTTGCGTTTCGGCGATTTGGTTTTTTTCAAGACCGACCGCAGCGGACGGATAACCCATGTCGGAATTTACGTGGGCGGAAACGATTTCATTCATTCTTCCTCGTCCAACGGCGTGATTATAAGCAACTTGAGTGAGACCTACTGGGTCAAAAGATATGCCGGCGCCCGCCGGATTTTAAAATAAACCATCTTCCCGAACCATCTCGGAGATACGCGGGTTTAAGGGTATATGGCTAAGAAATCTGAAAAGCTGGAACTCAAGCTTAAAAATCTCCCGTCCTCGCCCGGTGTTTACCTGTTCAAAAACACCCAGGATAAAATAATCTATATCGGCAAGGCCAAGAACCTTCGCAACCGGGTGCGTACTTATTTTCAGAACGGCAACCGCCATGACCCCAAAACCCGGCGGCTGGTATCCAAAATCGCCGACGTGGAGCTGTTGGTCACCGATAACGAGGTCGAGTCGCTCATACTCGAAGCCAACCTGGTGCGCGAGCACAAACCCCGCTACAACGTCATGCTCAAAGACGATAAGCACTTTCCTTATATAAAAATCACCACCAACGAACCTTTTCCGAGAGTGCAGATTGTCAGGCGGCTGGAAAAAGACAAGGCCACCTATTTCGGTCCCTATACCAGCTCCAAAGGGATGCGGCGGACGGTGACCTTTTTGACCCGTCTTTTTAGAATCCGCACCTGCAATTATGTCATCCCCCCGCCGGAAGGGAAGACCTACCGGGTCTGTCTCGACTATCATATCGACCGGTGCAAAGGGCCGTGCGAGGGTTTGCAAACGGTCGAGGATTACCGCGAACAGGTCAACGCCGTCATAATGATTTTGTCCGGGAAGGCCAAAAAGCTGGTTGACCGTTTGACGGAAAAAATGTACGCCGCCTCGGAAGCCTTGCGGTTCGAGGAAGCCCGGCAGTACCGCGACCAGGTCGAGGCCATCCGGTCGGTGATGGTCAAACAGAGCGCCGATGTCGGGGAGGTTATTGACCGCGATATAGTCGCCGTCGCCCGCGAGGCCCGCGACGCGGTGGCGGTGGTGATGCAGATTCGCGAGGGCGTGCTTATCGGCCGCCAGGATTTTCAATTGACCGCCGATGAAGCCGACCCCGATGAAACGGTGCTGGAATCGTTCGTCACCCAGTATTACAATCACCAGCCCAACCTTCCCGAAGAAATCTTCATTCCCCGCGAACTGCCGGAGGTAGCCGTTCTCGAACAGTGGCTGAAAAAAATCAAGGGCTCCAAAATAAAGGTTTTGACGCCGCGCATCGGCGGTAAGGTCAAGCTGGTCGACCTGGCGGCCAAAAACGCCCGGCTGCTTTTGGATGAGCTGCTCATCCAGAAACGAGGGCACCGGGAACGCACGAGCAAGATGGTGACGGCCTTGAAAGACGAGTTACAACTATCGGTTTCGCCGAAAACGATGGTCTGCTTTGATATCTCCAACACCGGGGAAACCGACGCGGTCGGTGCCTGTGTTTATTTCGCCAACGGTCAGCCGAAAAAAAGCGAATACCGTCATTTTAAAATAAAGGGCGTGGTCGGCCAGGATGATTTTACCATGATGCGGGAAGTGGTCGGCCGTTATTTTTACCGCGCCCGCGAGGGAAAATCGGCCCCGCCCGACCTGGTGGTGGTGGACGGCGGCAAGGGACAGTTGTCCGCGACCCTGGCGGAATTGACTTCGCTCGGTTTTGACCGGCAGCAGGTCGTCTCGCTGGCCAAGCGCCTGGAGGAGGTGTTCCTGCCGCGACGGAGCGACCCGGTCACGATAAGCAAGAGCTCACCGGCTTTGATTCTGCTCAAACGTATTCGCGATGAAGCCCACCGGTTCGCCATCAATTATAACCGCAAGGTGCGTTCCAAACGAACCATTAAATCGGCCCTGGATGAAATTCCCGGAATCGGGCCGGCTAAAAGGGCGCTGCTGTTGAACAAGTTCGGCTCGGTCGAGGCAATTAAAAAAGCCGCCGTCGAGGACCTGGCCGCCCTCAAGGGGATTAACGAAAAATTGGCCCGTGAAATACTTCAGGAACTGAACTCTTAGTCTATCACATTCCCTGTTATGATTCGGTTAGTTGTTGATTAAATTTTTTTTTCCATTATATAAAGCTTATGCCGGAGAAGATAAAACCATATACCGTAACGGCCGTCACGCGGATGATAAAAACCGCCCTGGAGGAAAGTTTTTTCGACCTCTGGGTCGAGGGCGAGATATCCAACTATATTCATCATTCCTCGGGGCATCGTTATATGAACCTCAAGGATGAAAACGCCGTTATCAAGGTGACCATCTGGCGTTCGGTCGGAGCTAATCTTAAATTCGAGCCGAAAAACGGTCAGAAAGTTATCGTCTACGGGAACATCACCGTATATGAAAAAGGCGGCAATTACCAGCTTAACTGCCGAAAGCTGGTGCCGGTGGGGGTGGGGGAGCTGGAACTGGCGTTCCGGCAGCTTCATGAGAAACTTTCGGCCGAGGGGCTTTTCGACGAAGACCGCAAACAGCCGCTGCCGGAATACCCTCAGAAAATAGGTATCGTGACCTCGCCCACCGGGGCGGCTGTCAGGGATATCATCCAAATCGCCCGCCGGCGCAACAATTCCGTGGAGTTGATAATTTATCCCGCCCAGGTCCAGGGTGACGGGGCGGAGTTGACTATAAGAGCCGGAATCGAGTATTTCAACCGCCGCGACGATATCGATGTTATCATCACCGGTCGGGGCGGCGGGTCGCTGGAGGACCTCTGGCCGTTTAACACTGAAATTACCGTGCGGGCAATCGCGGCCTCGAAAATACCGGTCGTCTCGGCGGTCGGTCATGAGATTGATATCACGCTCTCGGACCTGGTCGCCGACCTGAGAGCCCCGACACCTTCGGCTGCCTCGGAGTTGGTGGTCTGGTCGAAAAGGGAACTCAAAGAGCAGATAGATTACCAGATAACCTTTCAAGCCCGGCAACTGAACAACCTAATACAGCAAGCCCGCCAACAGCTTGCCTCGATTTTGCAGCGTCCGGTTTTTGCCCGGCCTCTTGATATCGTACGTCAGCAACAGCAATATCTGGACAGCCTGGTGCGGCTTCTTCGGGCGGCCGGGAAAAATCGTTTTGAAGTTTTTAAAAACAAATTATCTTTACTCCTGTCGCGGCTGGAGGCTCTGTCACCTTTGAAGACTTTAAGCCGGGGGTATTCGGTCAGCCGCAAGCCGGCCGATCTGTCCCTGGTGAAAAGCTGTAAAGATATCAGCCCCGGCGAATTGATGGAAACTATTCTGGCCGACGGCCGTTTGATTTCTATGGTAAAAGAAAGGAAAACCGAATAACGGGTGAATATGGCGGTTCTAAAAAAGTATAAAGATTTTGAAACGGCGATTAATCGCCTCGAGGAAATTACCGGTTTTTTGGAATCCGGCGAAGTGCAGCTGGAGGAAGCGATAAAGCTTTATACCGAGGGACTGGAAATCGCCGGATTCTGTGACAAGAAACTCAACGAGGCGGAAAAGAAAGTTAAAATCATCACCGAGAAAAACGATGTTCCGGTTGAGGAAGATTTTGCGGGAGAGGATGAGGGATAATGCCCACTAAAGCCATCGACGGACATTTTTATCTTGAGTACGCCCGCCGGCTGGTGGAGGATTTGCTGGACAAGTATCTTCCATCGGAGATGGTGCCTCCCAAAAAGTTACACGCCGCGATGCGTTACTCGGTGATGGCCGGCGGCAAGCGCCTGCGTCCAGCCCTGGCCCTGGCGGCCTATCGCTATTGCAACGATGATATCAACAACCCCCCTGATTCGATTCATTGCGCCATGGCGGCGCTGGAAATGGTCCACGCTTACTCATTAATACATGACGACCTGCCCTGTATGGACGACGATGACTTGCGGCGGGGAAGGCCCACCTGTCACAAGCAGTTCAACGAGGCCACAGCGGTGCTGACCGGGGACGCCCTCCATGTGGTGGCGTTTGAGCTGATGGCCAAAACCGGCTCTATCCGGGCGGTCAATGAACTGGCCGAGGCAATTGGCACTTCGGGGATGCTCGGCGGCCAGATTGCCGATGTCGAGGCCGAGGGGAAAACCCTCAGCAAAGAAGAGATTATCGACATTCACAGGCGTAAAACCGGTGCCCTGATAAGGGGTTCGGTGAGAATCGGGGCGATTCTGGCCGGCGCCGACGAGAAAATGATAAATAGATTGACAGAATATGGTGAAAAAATCGGCCTGGCTTTTCAAATTATCGATGATATCCTTGATATTGAGGGCGACCAGGCTAAATTGGGAAAACAAGTTGGCTCGGACAGCAAAAACCGGAAAGCGACTTATCCCGGTACGGTGGGCCTGGAAAACGCCCACCGGGACGCCACTTTTTTAATTGATGAAGCCCTGGCTATTGTCGATGGCGAAGATGACAATTTGTTAAAATACCTGGCCCGTTTAATCGGTCAAAGAGAAAAATAGTTTCGGGCGTATAATAGATGTAACATGAAACACTTATCAAAAATATCATATCCGGCTGATTTGAAACTTTTAGCGGTTGACGAACTGGTGGAACTGGCCGAGGAAATACGGCAGCTTCTGGTCTCGACCATAGCCGAAACCGGCGGCCACCTGGCTTCCAATCTGGGGGTGGTGGAACTGACTATTGCCCTGCATTTCGTGTTTAATCTGCCTGAAGACAAGCTGGTCTGGGATGTGAGCCATCAGACCTACACGCATAAAATTTTAACCGGCCGCAAGGACCAGATTTCCTCCATCCGCCAGTACGGCGGCCTGGCCGGTTACGCCAAACGGACCGAATCGGAATACGACGCCTTCGGCGCCGGGCATGCCTCGACCTCGATTTCAGCCGCCCTGGGACTGGCCGTAGCCCGGGATTTGGCCGGGCTTAAACATAAGGTAGTAGCAGTCATCGGTGACGGCGCCATGACCGGCGGCCTGGCTTTTGAGGGTTTGAACAACGCCGGTTCCTTGAAAAAGGATTTGCTGGTGGTGCTCAACGACAATACCTGGTCGATTTCCAAAAATGTCGGCTCCATTTCAAAATATCTCACCAGCATCATGACCGATGAAAAGCTGTATAAACTTCGCAAGGAAATCTGGGAACTGACCGGCCGTTTCAAACGGCGCGATAAAATCCGCGAAACCATCAGCCGCCTGGAGGATTCCGTCAAGGCTCTGTTGGTGCCGGGTATGCTTTTTGAAAAACTTGGTTTCAGCTATTTCGGGCCGATTGACGCCCACGATTTGCCGCAACTGGTTAAAACGCTGAAAGATATCAAGAAAATCGAGGGGCCGGTGCTGCTTCATGTCGCCTCCAAAAAAGGCAAGGGCTTCATCCCGGCGGAAAAGGATGTTATCTCATATCACGGTATCGGTAAATTCGATAAAGTGACCGGCAAAGTTACCCCCTCGAAATCTGCTCTGCCCTCATATACCGGGGTTTTCGGTAACACCATGGTTGAACTGGCAGAGAAAAACGACCGGGTGGTGGCTATCACGGCCGCCATGTGCAGCGGCACCGGTCTTGATAAATTCGCCCAAAAATTTCCCGAGCGTTTTTTCGATGTCGGTATTGCCGAGGGGCACGCCGCCTGTTTCGCGGCCGGCCTGGCGGCGGAAGGAATAAGACCCTATCTCGCTGTTTATTCGACTTTTATGCAACGGGCTTACGACCAGGTGATTCACGATATGGCCCTCCAGAAACTGCCGGTGGTGATATGCATGGACCGCGGCGGGTTGGTCGGCAACGACGGCCCCACTCACCACGGCGTTTTCGATTTAACTTACCTGGCTGCGGTTCCCGGGATAACTTTGGCGGCACCCAAAGACGGGAACGAACTGCGCGCCATGATGCATTACACTCTCGAACATCGGCTCGAAGAAGTTGTCGCAATTCGCTATCCCCGCGACACGGTGCCCACCGAAATGGAGACGGAGATACCGAAAATTGAATGGAAAAAATGGGAATGGCTGACCGAACCGGCCGATATCGTGGTGCTGGCGGTGGGGGCGATGGTGACCAACGCTCTCAAGGCCCGGGAAATACTGTTTGAAAAAGGAATAGATGTCGCCGTCGTCAACGCCCGTTTTATCAAACCCCATGACCCGGAAATATTGAAGGCTGTCAAAGACCATGCCGGGTATGTCGTTACCGTCGAGGAAAACACCGTTTGCGGCGGGTTCGGCCAGGCTGTCGCCAATTATCTGATTACCGAAAAATTCGCCGGTAAATTCAAGAATCTGGGCATTCTTGATAATTTCGTCACTCACGGAACGCGCTCGGAACTCCTGCGCGATGTCGGCCTTGACCCGGAGGGGATAGCTCTTTCGATTAAAGAATTGATTTACCGGGAACATAAAACCGCCGCCGGTCTCCTGCAGAAACTGGTGATGCGCAAAAACGGCGGCCTGAAAAAGAAAAACGGTTCCCGTCCTATCAAGCAAACCGTTGAAGATTCTTAAGCCTTTTCGACCGTTTCTTCGGTACATTATTATAATAGACAAATATATATAAATGAGGGGTTGTTTTACTTGCTATAAACCGGTCTAATTTATTATTTTTCAATAACTGAAGATATAAATCTGGGATGTGTTATGCGATTTGGATTAATAGCCAATCTGAAGAGAATCGGGGCTGAAACGGCCATCCATGATATAATTGACTGGGCCGGAAAGAACAAGCAGGAGCTAATTTTATCCCATGAGCTCAAGGATCTGGTGGTGGATTATCCGTTTTTTTGTCCCCGCGAGGATATAGCCCGCGAAGTGGATATCCTGGTGTCGATGGGTGGCGACGGTACGCTTCTTTCGGCGGCCCGCGCCGCGGGCCCGATCGGGACGCCGCTGCTGGGAATCAATCTGGGTTCGCTGGGTTTTCTGACGCCCCTGCAGCCGAAACAGTTGAGTTGCGCCCTGGACGCCATTATAGCGAACCGGTACTACCTGGACGAGCGGATGGTTCTCAATACCGTTGTCGACGGCAAGAAAAAGCTTCCCTCGCCGTACGCCCTGAACGACGTGGTTATCGACAACGGCGCCGTCCCGCGCCTTCTCGATATACACCTCAAGATTAATGACGAGGATGTGGTGACGTATAAAGCTGACGGCCTGATTATCTCCACCGCCACCGGCTCCACCGCTTACAACCTGGCCGTCGGGGGGCCGATCGTCCACCCCAAAATCGACGCCATGATTGTCGCGCCGATTTCGTCGTTCTCGCTGACCACCCGACCGATGATATTATCGCCGGATGATATTCTGGAGTTGATGATCCTGACTGAGAACCGTGAAGCGACCCTGGCGCTGGACGGGCAGGTGATGATTCCCTTGCAGAATATGGAGAAAGTGACCATCTCCCGGGCCGATTTCAGAACGAAATTCATTACTTTTCCCGAAAACTCGTATTATAAGCTTCTGAAAAGCAAACTGCACTGGGGGGTTTCACCGTATTTTACTCAGGACCCGGTTGTGGAAGATCCTGATTGATATTGAAAATAAAAAGAACTTGCCAATTCTCTGGTTATGAAATAATTTTACTTTTACAAAGCGGGAGTAACTCAGTTGGTAGAGTCACAGCCTTCCAAGCTGTTGGTCGCGAGTTCGAACCTCGTCTCCCGCTTATTTATTATTAAAGATGGTGGTTGAATGTCTTGTAAGCTTAAAGGATTGTTGATATTGTGCGGTCTGTCCCTGCTCTTTTTGAACTGCGTCGAGAAGAGAACACAGGCCACAACGAACCGGGAAACCCCGATTGCCGCGGAACTTTTAACGATGGTTGATGAAGAACAGCGGTTGCGTTATAACGATACCCTGGACTGGAGCGTGGTAGCCGCCGCGGACCTTCGGCACCGCCAGAGAGTTTTCGAGCTTCTGGCCCAGGGGGCGATCAGCGAGCCGGAAAATTTATATCGGGCGGCCCTGGTGTTGCAACACGCCGACCCGTCGAGTTGCCGGGAATGCTACCGCCTGGCTTATTATCTGGCGTTGGAGGCGGTCAATAAAGGCTTCGAGGAAGCCCGCAATCTGGCCGCGACCTGTCTGGACCGGAGTCTGGTCTATTCCGGGCAACCTCAAAAATACGGCACGCAGTTTTACCAGGACAGTGTCGGGAGATGGTATCTCTTTGATATAGATAGCCTTACAACAGATTCCGAGCGAGTTCTCTGGCAGGTCCCGAGGTTTGATTCGATTTTGGTTCGTCTTGAGAAGATGAACCAAAACCAACCTTGAAAACTTTTAAGTAAAAACATTATCCCGTTGACCCACAAGCGCTTGTGGCGCTACGACAATTCCCGTCCTGTTTTAAAACATGCTTATTAATAATTTGGAAAAATGTATTATTTTCGCACAAAATTGCTTTAAAAGTGTTGTTATTTGTCGAAAAATAATAGAACCCTTTTTTTTCGCGGAAGTTAATTTTTATGCTCAAAAATGGCTTGACATAGGTTAACTTGGCGATATATTAAAGGCTTACTTGAAGGCGAAGTGCGCCTTTTTTTTGAAAAAATATTGAAGAATTCGTTGAACGGCCCAGATAGCTCAGTCGGTAGAGCACATCCTTGGTAAGGATGAGGTCACCAGTTCAATCCTGGTTCTGGGCTCTTTATAAATTTGGAGGAATTCCGAGGCGATGGCAAAGGAGAAATTTGACAGGTCGAAGCCGCACGTTAATGTGGGAACGATAGGTCACGTGGATCATGGTAAGACGACGTTAACGGCGGCGATAACG
>Ga0210003_1000938_pt1 | contig 25995 bp, 37 predicted proteins | sample LantaG_FD_182804 | JGI IMG/M metagenome (GOLD analysis project Ga0210003, IMG submission 182804) | Deep subsurface microbial communities from Baltic Sea to uncover new lineages of life (NeLLi) - Landsort_02402 metaG (SPAdes) (version 2) | ecosystem: Environmental > Aquatic > Marine > Oceanic >... | reverse complement strand
TTGAAGAGTCAACAAAGCTAAACGTTAATGAGCAATGGGAATACAAAGAGCAGAAAGGAATAATACAATGGCACAATGGAAGCCAGATATTATTAAAAGAGCTTAAGCATAATCCTAGAGATTTAGACTTTGATAGTTTAGGATCATTAGAAATAACAGGAGGCTTTATAGATGAAATTACTCAGATAGTTTTAAAAGGATGGACAGTAGCAAAGTCAAGAATAAGATATCGATTAAAAGATTACTGCCATGAATGTGGCTCCCAAAAGAAAAAAGAGATACTAGAACATTTAGAAGTTCAAGGTATAATCATACCTAACAAATGGATATGTGATAAAGGACATACAACAGAAGGACTCACACCAAAACTACTAGGAACTTGTAATCCATCAAAAGGATGGGTTTATAGATTATTTTATAAGCCAAAAACAAAGCAGGAGCTTGTAGAATATAGGTCCTTCATTCAATCGTTACCTTCAGACAATCCATACCTACCAAAAGCATACATAGAAAGTTTAAATCAAATGGATGAAAGCTCCAGAAGAAGACTACTACATGGAGATTGGGAATATGATGATGATAAAGCAGCTCTAATAAGCTACGATGCAATAATGGACTACTGGAACGGTTCACATATTAAACACGAAGTAGATGAACAAGGCAAAGAAATATACACAACTTACTTAACAATAGATGTAGCCAGAAAAGGAAAAGATAAAACAGTCTTTAGAGTTTGGAAGGATTGGATATGCGTTAAGAGGTATGAGATGAAGATAAGCTTAACAACTGAAGTAGTAGAGAAAGCAAAGAAAATACAAGCAGCATTTAAAATAAGCAACAGCAATACAATAGCTGATGAAGATGGTGTCGGAGGAGGAGTAGTGGACCAATTAAGATGCAAAGGATTTGTAAACAATAGCAGAGCATTAAACAAAGAAAACTACGAGAACTTAAAAAGTCAATGTTCAATTAAGATGGCCGAAAGAATAGAAAGAAGGGAAGTAGTAGAAATTTGTAACGACTCAACTGTGATAGAATCTGTTAATGAAGAGCTAGAGCAAATCAAATATAAGAACTTAGATAAAGATGGAAGGATGGGAGTACTACCAAAGGATGAAATAAAAGCAGCAATAGGTCGTTCTCCCGATGATTGGGATACAATAATGATGCGTGAATGGTTCGATATTTCAAGAAAGAGGAGTAAGATATTAACAGCATAAATTAAAAAACTTAATAAAAAGTTTGTTACAAACTATTTTAATTTCCTACATTTGATAAAAATAGGTTAAGATGCCTATCACAATAGTTAACTATTCAAATGAGTAAGTTCACACAAACGACTAAGACCATCCTAAAGAATCTTAGCCACCTGGCTACCGAGAAGTACCAGGCAGCTAAGTTCTATACAAGTTCAACATCTGGAGGTTTTTCTTTTCTTTTCAATAAGCAAATGACTTTAATAAATGATGGCTACGCATCTAATACAGATGTATACTCAATCATTAGCAAGATTATAAGAACAGGAGCAAACATCCCATACGAGATAGTAAAGATTAATAACGATGGAACAGAAGAGATTATAACTTCAGGACCGTTTTATGATTCTGTAATGCAGCCAAACAAAAAACAAAACAAGTTTGAGTTTACAGAAGATGCTCTAGGGTACCAACTTACAACAGGAAATGAATTACTGTACGGAATGAAACCTGCAGGAATGGAACTAGTATCTCAAGTTCACATAGTACCAACTCAATTAGTAACGGTTAAAAGAATGAGTAATCAGTTCTTTGACTATGCATTAAAATACATTTTAAGATACAAAGGAATTGATACGCCACTAGAAGAGGAAGATGTAAAACACATCAAATACTTTAATCCTACTCAAGAAGGAATAGATTGTGGAATGGGATTAAGTCCACTACAAGCAGGATACAATACTTTAATGGCATCAAATGAGTTAATGGTAGCTCAAGCCAATGCATTAAAAAACAGAGGAGCTAATGGAATGCTTAGTAACGACTCTGAAAACGCAATGGACCAGGAAGACTTCGATAACCTTCAGGAGAAAGTACTCCAGAAATTAGGAGAAGCAGAGAAGTTCAACAGAATAGTAGGAACAACAGCCAAAGTAAAATACACTCAATTCGGTCTATCTCCTGCTGATTTAAAGATGATTGAAAACGGAGTACTTACACTAAGACAATTGTGTAGTTTATACGGAGCAGACTCATCAAGTTTTAATGATCCTGCAAACAAGAAGTTTAATAACTTAAAAGAAGCACAAAAGAGTTTTTATATTAATGCAGTTATACCTCCATTAGAAAGACATCTACTAGGATACAAAGAGCTAGTACTTCCAGGATGGAATAAGTCTGACAATGTAAAGTATGATATAAGGCTAGACCTTTCAGAAATTGAAGCACTTCAAGATGATCAAGTAGCTAAAGTAAGTAAGCAAGTAAACCTATCTAGAGGAATAAGTGATGTGATAATGAGAGTAGGAGAAGGAAAGATTAAACCAGAGTCAGCAATTCAGGTATTAATATGGAGTTTTGATATGACAGAACAGGAAGCAAGAGATTTAGTAGCTAACACAGGAATGGTAGAAGAAACTAACACTACAGAAAATGAATAAGCCAGAGATACAAAAAATAAAAGAGAAACTTAATAGCTCAACAATTAGTGATGAAGCAAAGAAGTCAATCAAAGAAAAAGTAAAGGTATTACAAGGTAATAAAACGATAACAAAATGATACACTGTAAAGAATTAAACAAAAACTTTGAAAACAAACACCAGATGTTTGAAGCTTTGAAAAGAGCCAAAGGAGATATCATAGGACTAAAGAAGTCTAGAATTTTTAAGTCACATGAAAAAGGGCTAGGAGTTAATCTTAAAGCAATAGATCCTTTAAAGTTCAGTACATCATTAAAAGGAGTTGTAATGGATTCTAACTACCATTATGTAGTAGTTAACACAACAAAGATACTAGACTCTCATAGAGATTTACATAAGGATGGAATATGGAATAAGTCAGCTCAAGAGCAGCAAGGTAAAAACTATCTTGTTACGGATCATAAAATGGAGATGGCCAACGTAGTAGTTAAAAAAGAAAACGTTGAAATGTTTGTTACAGAGATTCCATTCTCTGCAATTGGTAAAAACTATGATGGCCAGACTCAAGCATTAATTTATAAAGTAAAGAAGACTGATGTTATCAATCCATTAGCTAAAGAATGGCTAGAGTCTGGAGATGATATAGAAGCAAGTGTAAGGATGCAATACGTTAAGATTGAACTAGCAATGAATAGCGAAGCGAAAGAAGATGAAGCAGAGATGAAGCTGTACATGGACAACGTTAATACTATTGCTAACAAATCAGATTTTGAGGAAATAGAATACTTCTGGGTAGTAACAGAAGCTAAAAATATTGGAGAGTCAAGCCTTGTATTAAGAGGTTCTAACTCTGCAACAGGATTACTAGAAGAAAAAGAGGAGCCGATAGTTATCACTCCAAAGACTGAGCCGTTGGAAGACACTCAAAAAGATTTTTTCGGAGGTTGGTAGTCTGAACAATTAATAATTAAAAAACGGCATTAAGCCACAAAACAACAAAAACAAATCAAAATGAAAAAAAGACAAAACAGAATGTCAGGAATGTTAAAAGCATTCGCATTCGCAGTATTTAGCTTCATGTTTGTAGGTGTAGTATCTGCAATCGGAGAAGGAGCTACAGCAATCTTTGAAGGATTAGCTATAGCAGGAGCAACAGGAGTATCAATCGCATCCTTACCAGTATGGTTTAAAATGGTTGATTCAGTTAAAACTTTTATGGAGTTAAGTGATGATGAAGTAAAAGGATTAACAGTAGAAGAAAGAAGCATGTATTACAAAGCAGCTCATGAGCATGTATTCTCAGCAGTAAAAGAGTTAAAGGACCAAATGGGTAACCTAGAGAATGACACTCAAAAAGCTGAAAAATTAGCAGAGCAATTAAAGAACTACGAGATGATGTTCGAGAACTTACAAAAGACTCAAATCAATCAAGGGGAAATAATCGCAGCTTTAAAAACTGGAAACAATCCAACAGGACCAGTAACGTTTAATGCATTAATGAAAGAAGCATGGGATACTGCAACAGGAAACGGAAACCTAGAAAAATCTTTAAAAGAGAAAACAGGTATTAACTTTTCTATTAATAAAGCAGAGCAAACATACGGAGATATTAATGCAGGTTTAGACTTTGCTCAAATGAGAGAAGGAGTTATAGACAAGCCAGTAAGATCACCTAAGATTCGTTCTTTATTCCCAACTACTCCAGTATCAACAGAATTTTACAAGTATGTAGAACAAGATACAGTAGTTAGAGATGCTCAAAACGTAGCTAAGTGTGCAGCTGTTACTTCAACAACTAAAGAAACATTAGTAGTTAATTCTATCGAAACTAAGATGATTAAAGATATGATTGATTTCTGTAGAACTTTCGTAAGTGATTATCCATTTATGAGAAGCAGAATAGATCGTTTAATTAATCAATCATTAGCGTTAAGAGTTGATGCTCAATTATTGTTAGGAGATGGAACAGGACAAAACACGTTCTCAATTGATTCTACAGCTTCTGAGTTCTCTGCTGCTTTAGCTGAGTGTCCATTAACTGCTTCTATTCAAGCAGCAAACATGGTAGATTTAATCTTAGGAATGCAGACTCAAATCATTGAATTAGGTCAGCAAGAATCATACGATCCTAATGTAGTATTAGTAAACAAATGTGATTGGTTCAAGCAAGTAGAAAGCTTGAAAGATTTAAATAACAATTACATGGATGCTAGAGTTAACATGATTAATGGAACACCATACATCGGAGGAATGATGGTAATGTGGACTCCATTAGTAGCAACTAATACACTTTATGTATTTGACTCAATGAAAGGAGAGATAATCGATAGACAAGCTCTAGAGATTGACATCGCATTTGAGAACAAAGATAACTGGGAAAAAGAAATCGCTACTCTGAAAGGAATAGAAAGATTAAACTTCTTAGTTCCAAACAACTGGAAAAATGCGTTCATGAAGTCAAGTGACGTGACAACAGCTATCGCTGCAATTGACAAACCATAATAAGTTAAGTTAATCATTGAAAGCTCCCTTCGAAAGTTGGGGGCTTTTGGTGGTAAAAGACAATACTAATTTAAAACTATACCAATGAAAATAGTAAAATTCAAAAAGGACCACATAGCAGGAATTAAGAAAGGAACTGTTAAACAATTAGAAGACTCACATGCTGATAGATTAACTAAAGATGGTTATGTTCAGGACTCAAATCAAGAAGAGTTAGAAGCCTATAATATCAAGTTATCTAAAAAGAAGCCAGAGTCAACATTGGAAGCTTTAAAAGAAGAAGCTAATAAAGTAACTGGTCCTTGTTTAGATTGTCAAGGTAAAGAAGTAGGAGAGAAATGTGAAGATTGTGGAGGAGAAGAAACTCCAAAAGAAATATATCATATCTTAACACAGGAAGATATAGATGCAAACGAATTAGAGGCCGAAGGATTGAAAGTAGGAGATGAAGTATTAATATCAGAAGATGATGAATTAGTAGTAGGAGAAGATGGAAAGCTGATAGGAAGACCAGAGGGAAAGTAGGAAGCCTCACAAAAGTGTGGGGCAGATTAAAACAAAGCTTAAAAGAATTTGACCTTTTAAACATAAACAGAAATTGATATGTCATTATTTAATTTAACACCATTAAACTACGAATCAGGAACATTACTGATTGCTTCAAATAAGCATACAGAAGATACTGTACAAGCTTACATTGATGAAAACGAAGTACCATATTTAGAAGATATGCTAGGGTGTGAATTAGCAGCATTATTTATCGCTGACTTAGTTAATGGTGTACCTCAAACACAAAGGTTTATAAATATATTTGATCCTTTCTGTTTTGATGATGATTGTCATGGAATACAGAAGTCAGAAGGAATTAAGGTAATGTTAAAGTACTTCATTTATTGGGAGTACATAAAACAGCAAAGAATTAATAATACAAATACTGGAGATGTTGTTAATGAGAATGAAGTAAGCAGAGTAGCAAGACCTCCAGAAACAAAACTATACAGTACTTACAACAAAGGAATTAAAACCTATGATGCAATTCAATGGTTTATCTGTAAGAACTTAACCGACTATCCAGAAATGAAAGGAATAGTTAAACTAAAAACATCGTGGTTATGAATGAGCCAAAAAAAACAAAGTTTGTATTTTCAGATGGAACAAGTCATGATGCTACGGTATCAGAAACATCAGAAGCAGTTCAAAGCTGTTATAAATACGAGTGGTCATTAGCTCCAATTAAAACAGGATTAACAATAGCAGATCCGACTTATACTATTGAGGTTTCAAATGATGGTACGACATGGTTCGAATACAATAACCTTTCAACAGATGTGTCAGTAAATGATGCAGTAGATGATAATCACCTAGCATGGATATTTATGAGAGTGGTTTATGATGCTAAGACAGAAACAACAGGAACAATAGAATTTGAACTAACACAAAAGCAACAAGCTTAAAATGGGAGTAGTTATACACATAGACAGTCAAGGTAGTGGTGGTGGTTCGGGTACTGGCTACATTGGTGTGTTTGCTAATTACACAGCATTAATAACAGCATATCCAACAGCTCCAATATTATCATTAGCTTATGTACAGAACAGTCAAGGTACTGCATGGTTGCCAGGAGGAATGGGTGGAACATTTTATTCTAAAGGAACTTATTTATTTGATGGTGTTAATTGGGTTTCAAGTGTTGATGATATTTCAAAAGAATTACAAGATTTACTTGATGAACAATATAAAATAAAAATAACTGCATCAGACACAACAGGCGGTTATTTAAAAGACAAGATTGCAACTTCAGATGACTTGTCAGAATTCACAATCAATCCTGGTGCAAATGAAGAATTAAGGATGAATTTATTCCCATACAACAAAGTATGGTATTCGTCAATAGATCCAAACAATGGAAATGATGATAGTGTACCCAATAGACACAGAATTGGTCAAATTTGGAATAACACAACATCAGGAAACTTTTTTATTGCTCAATCATTAGTGACTGGTGCAGCAGTTTGGTTGCATATCAATACAAGTTTAAATTCTTTTTTATTAGACAGAGCAAACCACACAGGAACACAACTAGCAAATACAATCAGCAATTTTGCTGCAACAGTTAGAGCAACAATATTAACAGGTATATCATTTGCAACTTCAACAACTGTAACTGCAGCCGATTCAATATTGATTGCAATAGGTAAGTTACAAGCACAAATCACACAGAACAATACTATATTAATTTTAAATTCTGTTGTAACACCAACACCATTAGCAGTAAACACAAACAACTGGACAATCACAGGACTTGCAACAAAGAATGTGATTTATGCTTCAACAACTGGTGGGGATGTAGATGTAACAGGGATTGATTCAACAGGAATAGTGAATGGTCAAACATTCTTTTTTTACAATGTTGGTGGTTCTGGTGACATTAAATTAAAAAATAATAATACAGGAAGTACTGCAGCAAATAGAATAATATTAAACGGTAATACTACAATAAAAAAAGGTATGGGTGTAACATTCAGTTATGATACAACTGCACAAAGATGGCGTGTAATAAATTATAAATAATGAGCAGATTAATTTACATAGAAAACGGTCAGGCAATACCATCAGTAATCATTCAAGATTCTGGTGACACACCACCTGCAGGTTTTACTGAAGACACAACCATTGCAAATTTCTTTTTGTATGGAACAGAATATGGATTGACAGAAACAGAAAAATTGTCTGAAATTGTTGCATTGATAACTGACTGGTCAACACATGATGCAGGGGAAAAAGCAGAAGTATTAAGCTATATTGAGGCGAATAGATTTGTTGCACCAATTACAACTGACATCAGAAATGATGTGACTGCACCTTATTTGGGTTTTAAAATATTTAATATCACAACATCAAAACCAGAATGGTGGAATGGTTCAGTTTGGTTAACAGATTAAATGCTATAAAATGGAAGATGTAAATGGATGTGGTGGAAAAGGTTCGTGGATAAAACCACCACACAGTGCATTTTTTGAAGCATCATGCAACAGACATGATGAAGGATATAACAAAGGAGGGAATGAAGCTAACAGGTTTGAGTGTGACGGCAAGTTCTTTATAATGATGATAAAAGACACGTTCAGAATAAATAAGTCCTTTAAACGGCTTTATTTTCAATTATGGGCTTTTACATATTTTATAGCAGTGCGAATTGGTGGAAAGAAATATTTTAATTATAATAAAAAAAGACTGAAGTATGTATGATTTATTACTGCAAACACAAGTGAATGGAATGAATGAAATTGTTTTTGGTGTTAAAGACATTGTGACAATTGGTGGTGGAATAGTTGCAACCGTTACGGCTTATCTAACTGTAAAGTTTGAACTTAAATCATTTAAAGAAGCTGCAAACAAAGATTTATCAGAAGTAAAAGAAAATGCAAAACGTGAATCTGAAAGACTAAAAGAAGAATTGATGAATGCTAAAAATGGAAGACGTGCAATTGAAAAACAATTTGAAGATAAAATGAAAGAACGTGAAGACACAATTCACAAAAGAATTGACAAGACACAACTTGAAATGAAAACATATTCAGAAAAAACAGACCAGGAATTCAAAGAAATAAACAATTCAATTAGTAATGTAAAACAAGATACTTCAGAGATAAAAGGAATGATTCAAACATTATTAAACAAACATTAAAATGAGTAAGCCAACGGTAGACATAATAGGAGATTTAGTATCACAACTAACGTTTACAGAAACAATAAGAGATTGTTCTGTAGATAGTGGAGAGGTTACGTTAACTGTTTGCAGTACTCATGGAGTAGTTAATAAAGGAATTATTCTAATAGGAGGACAGCCAATAAAAGTCATAAGAGTAGAAGATGGTACCAAAATAATAATTGCAGGAACAAGCTGTCCAATAGAAACAGAAATAGTAATACCTGCACCAAATTATTTTCATGGAACTTTAAAAGCTGCTGATTCAGAAATAAGCCATATTAAAAGTGGAGGTAAGAAAACTCCAATGGTTTATTTATACGAAGTACTCAGGGAAAGAAGAAATAGAAACCCTGCAATTAATCTAGGAAGAAGAGTAGATTTAGTTATGTTTTTCTTAGAAGATGATGTGTATGATGGAGATTTAACAGAAGATAGATATGATAAATACATAGAGCCAATGATAACTCTCTGTGAAGATTTCGTAGATTTGTTATTGAAAAGTAATGTAATTGAAGATATAGAAGAAGAAGAGTACGATATTATACCTCATGCAAAAGCAGGATTTTATGATAGAGTAGGCCACGTTAAAAACTTATTTAGTACTCAGCTTAGTGGCGTTGAGTTTAGGATTAGCCTACCTATAAGTAAAGATGGCTGCATAGATTGTAAACAATAATTAATTAATAATTTAACCAGAGGTCAAGAAAGCCTCACAAACTAAAAAGAAAATGAAAAAGTTTGAATTATGCCTTTGTGGGAGTGGGGCAACTAACACTGGACAACCCAACTGCGTACCAATCGGAGGTAGAACTGTAGGATTTATATTTTTTGATAAATTCGACTCAGATGGTAACTTAAACAAAATAGCTTCAGGAGATGTGCTAGATGCAGCATATTTTACAGCTAAAATTAATGAAACAGATAAGACTAAGAGATGGTATCCAACTCCGAAAATATCTAACATTGAAGATGTAAGAGCAGAACCTGTTACTTTTGATGTTGATGGAATTTCTATAATTGTAGATCAAGGACCTAGAACGTTCTTAGGAAACTTTTATGATAAAGTAGCATCTCCTCAATGGGTAGCAGTTTTAAATTCTCGTCAATGTATTGATACAGCTTACTTTGAGGTAACTGATTCAGGACAATTAAGAGGAGTTATCAATGGAGCAGGAGATATGGTAGGTATCGGTGTAGAAACTGGAACATTTAACTCTATCTATGTTAAGAAGACAAAAACAACTCCTCAAGGTGCTGTTTTATCTTTTGCAGTTAACGAGTTGGTAAGAGATGAAGACTTAGTGTTTATTGCAGCAGCAGACATGGGAGTAGATGTAAAAAGCTTACGTGGTTTATTAGACATAACAGCAGATAATGTAGTAGTTAATTCTACAACAGAAGCTGAAATGGACTTAGAGTTCTGCTACGGTTCACTAAGAGATTTATCTAAATTCAAAGGTGGTTTAATCGCAGACTTTAGTGCTGACGGAGGTACAACTCCAAACACTATCTACAATGAAACAGCAGCAGCTAACGTTGTACTTAGTGCAGTAGTAGAAAGTCCAGATGGTCACTATACTTTAACATACCCTGCTCAAACAACTAATGATGTTTTGAGAGCAGTAATTGTAAAAGATGGATACGAGATGGAGCCTATCACATTTGTAGCACTTTAATTTTAGAACTATGGCAGGAACTAATACAGTAGTAAAAGGACAAAATGCCTTAGAACTACAATACGAAAAAGTGCTTAATCCTTCTAGCTTTAAGGACTACAAAAAAACCCAGTTCAAAGAAGAGTTTAAAGGTAAACTACCTTTTGATTTGAATGGAGCATGGGAGTGGATCGTAAAGAATAGAAAGTAAATGAGGCAGGAAAGACTTATAAAATCAGTAAGAGCAGCAATAACACTAGATGCAGATTTAATGTTTAATGCCGTTCTTACTGATAAAGGTCTTCAGGAATGGATACTGAACTTAAATAGGAGCCAGTTATTCAGAGGAGAGGACTCACTAGGAGTCAAGCTAAAAGAAACAGGTGGTGGTTACTCAATAGTAACAGAGATATTAAATAGAGGCCGTACGTTTACTTATAATGGACAAGGCCACATGAAGCTGCAAGGTAATAGTCCTTTTTTATTAGATTCAGGAGATTATTATAACAGCTACAACTTAAAACTTGGAGATGGATTTTTTGTAATAGATTCAGATCCACAAAAAGCAGATAACAACCTGGAGGACAAATACGGAAATAATCTAGAAGGACTACAGGATGAAAACTTACAAATGTTAATAGATGTTATTCGTAAAAAGTTTATACAAGAAGTCAGGCTTAAGCTCTCAGCTTAACACGTTTAAATCAATAGACGATTTACCACAATGGAACTGGGTACAGATTCACAAAACTGATAACCTAGCATACCTAAAGAAATTAGATTCATACAGAAAAATAGAGAATGAAACCAGTAAAGAGTTAAATGAAATCTGGACCACTATCTATGATGAATACTTGGAAGAGTTCGGTCTTTCAAAAGAATACCTAGAACATCTTAATAAGAAAAAAGAAATTACAAAATTAAAGAGTGATTATATTTTTACAGGAGATAGAAATATTCTTAATTTAATTGATATAGAAGAATCAGAATTAATGGATTCATCCACTAAAAAAGAAACTCAAACATTTGAAAGTGTTGTTGTTGGGTTAGAGAAGATACAAAAAGTTTCAATTGATGTTAAAAAAATTACCGTTTATCAGTATAACAATTACTTACGAACTTTAAAAGAAAATAAAGATGGCAAATGACCAAATAAAAGGAGCAGGAGATGTATACGAAAAAGACCTCTACAAAGATATACGAGTATCTGGAGAGAAGTATCTAGTAGTAATTGATGCTATAAATAAAGGATTAGAAGAAACCACAAAAGAAAGTGGTAAGCTTATCAATACAGATCCTAAAGATTTAAAAAGCCTTAAGTCTATTAATGAAGCCATTGATAAAACTAATGAAGCATTTCAACAAAAGATAAAGCTCGACAAAGAGAGAATAACCATCCAGAAAAAAATACAGAAAGCAGAAGATATAGATGCGAAGCAGACAAGTGAGCTAGAGATTAAGATTAAGAAATTAACAGCAGCTAAAAATGAGCTTTTGAAAAGGGAGGTATTATCTGATAAAGCTAGAAGACAAGGGAATGAAAAAATAGCAGATTCTATTGATTTAACAGCAGAGGAAAGAATACAGCTCCAGAAATTAACTAAGGAGTTAATTATTGTTACCAATGAGAAAGCAGAAGTAAATAAAATTAATAAAGAAATAGCTAAAGATTCACTAGGACTTATTGATTTATACCAGAAGGAAAGTAAAAGATTAAATGAATTAAGAAAGCAGTTTAAAAATTTAGTTCTTCAGGAAGGAAAGGCAACAGATGAAACAAAGAAATTACTAATAGAAATAAACGAATTAGATAAACAGTTAAAAGATGTTGATGCAGCTGCAGGACAATTCCAAAGAAATGTAGGTAACTATCCAGGAGCAATAGATAGTGCAACAAAATCACTGGTAGGTTTTGCAGCTTCAGTAGTAGGAGCAAAGCTATCATTAGACGGAATAAAAGGAAGCCTAGAGGAAACAGCAGAAGGAAGTGAAGCAGTAAGAGAAGCTACGTCTGCTCTTGGTGGTGTTTATGATCAAGTAAGTAATGTTGTAGCTTCAACTGCTCTAGATTTATTTGATTTAGGAAAAGGACTAGCCAATGGAGAAGTTAATGCTATAGACTTTTTAAAGTCAACAGCTCTAGCAAGTGCAGGATTAAGTCAGTTTGATAAGACAGCTACAAACTTTAAAAATACATTTGATAGGACAGCAAATGCAACGGAAAACTTCACTGATAAAATAAAAGAATCAGCAGAGGCACAACTAGAACTAGAAAAGAGTATTATAGCTTTTGAAAAAGCAGTCAGACCATTAGAAATAAGAATAGCAGTTTTAAATGGCTTAATATCTGAACAGCAAATAATAGCAGGAGATAGTACTCGAAGTTTTGAAACATTAAACATAGCTATATTAGAAGGACAAAAACTACAGATAGAAAGAGCAGGAATACTGTTAAGAATTGCTAAAGAAGAAAGAGATGTAGCTAAAGAAAGAATACGTGTCGCTAACTTAGCTGGAGGTGCAACTGTAGATTTATTAGATGCAGAAACAGAAGCAATTAAAAAAGTTATTGAAGCAGAGAATGAATTAAAAAATGAGTTATTAGAAAATGAAAAAGAACTAAGACAAATAAAACAAGATAGACTAGAGAAAGACCTTGATATTTTAATAGATGGATTTGATAACCAGAAAACGATTAATGAGAGAATAATAGCAAACGAAAAAGAAACTCTAGATAAGAGAGCTGCTTTATTAGAACAAACAAACAAATTAGCTAACGATTCATTCAGGGAGCAAAAGAAAGTATTGGAAGAGTTATCAGCTGCAGGAGTTAATATAGATGAACTTTTGAAACTTGATGCTACAGAGCTACAAAAACAAATCCGATTACTTGAGCAATCAGAAATAATTGAAGGCCGTACATTAGAAGTAGTGAGAGAAAGACGTATTGTATTACAAGATTTAGCAGATGCTCAACAAGATTTAAACGATGCACAGCAGGAAGGAATAGATTTAAGACTTGAAATACAAGCTCAAGAATTAGCACTAGGTCAAATAACAGAAGATAGTATAGCTCAATCACAAGAAGCAATCGAAAACTTAAGAAAGGATAGAGAAGCAAACGAGATAGCATCACTTGAGAGAAGACTAGATATAGCAAAAGAAGGTTCAATAGAGTTTTTAAATATTCAGAAAGAATTAAACGATTTATTATTAGGCCAACAAGAAGAGAGAATAAATGAGCAAGTAAGATTAGAAGAAGAGGCTGCAAAAAGAAGAGAAGAGATTCAAAAGGCATTATTTGGAGCAATTCAAAAGCAGAGTGATAAAATAAGTGAAAGAAACATAGAAGCAATTGATACTCAGATAAGCAATACAGAAAAAAGACAGGACCAGTTACGAGAACTTGCAAACAGAGATGTACTAGGAGCAGACCAAAGTCTAGCAGCAGAAGAGAAAAGAAGAGCAGAACTAGAAAGACAAAAACAAGAAGAGCAAAGAAAACAAGAACTTAAAACAGCAGGGTTTAAAATATTATCTGCTTTACTTGAACAAGGTAAAAGTCCTCAAGAAGCACTACCAGAAGTAGGTATTTTACTTGGTGCTTTACCAGGAATAATAGAAGCAATACCTACATTTATCGATGGTACAAATACAACTGTTGCTGATGCTTTAGGAAGGCCACATCTTAATACAAAGAATGATGGTTATATTATTAGAGCAGATGGTAAAGAAAAGATTTTAAATCCAGGACAAAGCGAAAGAACAGGAGGAAGGACAACAGAAGATATTACTAAAATTGTGGAAGCACATGACAAAGGAATGTATAGTAACCTTTATCAGTTCAATCAACCAAATAGTGATGTAGCTCAGTTAACGAATTGGCAAAGCAATACTCAGATACTTAGAAAATTTGATTCACTACAAAATTCAATAGTAGAAACAAATAGTAAAGTTGAGAAAGCAATAAGGAATCAGCCAGTATTAAAAGATGTTGATTACCATAGGATACTAAAACAGTTAACAGTAACAATGCAGCAGGAAAACAAAGTAACAAAAACACGATCATCAATGAGAGGTAAGATTAATTAAAAAAATTATTGTAATTTTAAACATTAGATAGGTTAAGATGCCTGTTACCACTTTTATGTCAGGAAGCTCCAAAAATACACGTCAATCATTCGAGTTAAACGGTGTGACTATTAATCCCCCAGTAGAGTGGACTGACATAGAAGTAACTGCCTCATTTGACAATGATAGTATACAGGCTAACATTAACTTTGATTCTTTCAGATTTGTAAATAAAGAAGCTCAAGTATTAAAGCAATGGATAACTGATGGTTATCCTGGAATATTTGAAGGAGTACCATTTAAAATGAAAGCATTTAACAATTTAAACTCTGTTGATTCTTTCGATGGATTTATTAACTTGTCAGACGATGCTGCGTTTTTAGAAGATGGAAGTGTAGTAGCAAACATAGTCAAAAAACATGGACTTGATAATTTACAGGACCGATTAGATGCTTTAACGTGGGGATACTTAGAAGAGATAGGAGCTGTAACACAATCAGACTATACTAACTTAGATTATGTAGTAGAAAAGAAAGAAGACCTTTTTAAAATATTGATGTCAAATATTATCCTTTTTCTAATGATAAAGGAACTAGCAGAATCAATAATGAGAGTAGCAGATGATATCGCAACAGTAATAGCTATGATTTCTATATATCCTGGAGGATCTATAGGTGCTGTTATTTGGTTTGCTGCTAAAGCTCTAATAAACTTAGCATACACAATCATATTACTAGCAGCAGTTATTGATTTAGGTAATAAGATGCTAGAAACATTACTACCAAGATTAAGAACACATAAAACTATCCAATTAAGAAGAGCTTTAACAATTGTGGCAAATCATCTAGGATACAACTTTGTAAGTCCGATAACAGAATTAGATAACGTTTATTTTTTACCATCAAATCCTAGACAAGACAACGTCAACTTAATAGATGGATTGATTACTAGTTTGAAAGGAACTCCGACAGGAATACCAAATGTAAATGATTACGGCTATGGTTGTGGGGAATTTTTCTCAGTTATAAAAGACTTACCGTATGGAAGGTTTGCAATAATTGGTAATGATTTACATTTTAGAAGTGATAACGATCCGTTCTGGATTAAGAACTCAACATACCAGATGCCAGATGTTTTAATAGAAGAGCAGAAGTATAATACAGATGAACTAGCGACAAGGTTTGCTTTTTTATTTCAGATAGACCAGAGAGATGACTGGACCATAGATAACTATCTAGGAACAGCAATCGAGAGAGTGACAGATGCAATACAGGTAAACATTCCTCAAGCTAAATATTTAAGCGGATTAGATGAGGTTAAGATACCTTATGCTTTAGCTAATAGAAAAAATGAATTAAATGGAGTTGAAAATGTATTAAAATTTATAGCTAACTTTTTAGATTCAGTAGCTCAAGCATTAGGAGGTAACTCTAACCTTGCAGGAAGCATAACAGGTAAGTTAGGTGTAATGAAAGTGAGTGATAATTCGCATACAGTACCTAAGTTAGTTTATTTGGCAGGAGGAAAGATACCAGTTAATCAAAGGGATTTATTCTCGGCTCCTGTTCTTTATGCTAAATATTGGAACCAGACCTCATTCATTGCTAATAATTTCAGAAGACAAAGAAAGGTTTACAACAATGTACGTGTACCTTTTGGTTTAAATAACTTTATTGAGTTAATAGATAATAGTTATTTCACACCATCAACAGGTGGAATAGGAAAAGTAAAGCAAATTAACTGGCGTTTGTTTTCAGATTACGCAACGATATCATACTGGGAGCAGCACAAGTATGCACCTAATTTAAAAGAAACCTTTATAATACAACCATAATGGATAAGAAAATGCAGGATGCCTTAGATGACTTAAAAGGAAGTTTAGTAGTAGTTAGAAAGTTAGCAGTTCAGGAAGTATCAAAAGCTAACAATAAAGTGATGAAGGAAGGAACAGAAAAAGAGAAAGAGTACATCAAAGGAATGAACGAAAGAGTAAATACAGCTTTAAAGACTGGAGATGTAAACGAAGCTCATAAAATAATAGCAGATTTAAAAAACATATTAAATGGCAATCCAGACAATAGTAAATGACATTAACTTTTATAACGAGTTTAAGAACGATATAGGATTTGTATCTAACTTAGGAGATGTTACGAATAACTTAGCAGCAACGGTAATGGAAAATTTACGTGTTGCAATGGCTGTTGATATTTCATGGCAAACAGTTTATGCACCAGAAGGTGGTTTTAATTGGGATTTAACAATCACAGGAGGTATAGGAACAGAGTTAATAGTTGTATCAAATGATGGATATGATTTTAACAATGAAGGTTTTTCTTCAGGTGATACTGTAGATGTCGGTTTTAACTTTTCTGGAACTCCAGTATTAATAGGAGCCAATAGTGTGCAGTTTGTGAATGGCAATACAATGGTAATAATATTATCAACTCCTTATGTGATTGTTCCTGGTGCAATAATAGGAATGTCAATAACAGGAGTTAACTGGTTGACAGCTTTAAATTATAAGTTTGGTTTAAATGATAATGGAGAAACCTTTAATACATTATCAAAAGTTAGTGGAAATGATCAAGGGTTTTATGCAGCAGGAATAGGTGCAGATATTGGAGGAGGAGTAAGAAGTACTGCTCAAGTGCCAATGATAAAACTAGGAAGTTATAAAGATTGGTTAACAGGAAGTGCAGCCGTTAGATTTGTAAGTAATCCTGCACCTGGAGTACAAAGGTTTATCATTTCACATGATTTTACAGTAGTGCCTTATTACAAAGAAGGAGAGCTTTTTAATTTAGAGAATTTAGTATTACCAACATTATACACAGGACTTAACAGTTTAAAATATGTGTTTAACGCAGGATTTAGAAGAGTACTATCAGATCCTAGTACCGAAAAGAAATTCCAAATAGATAATATTACAGGATCAGTAGCATGGTATGAGGAAAACTTTAATGGTTTTGCAAATGATTATAATATTAAATCTGTAGTTTATCAAGAAGCAGGAAGTCTAGCCTCAGCAGATGGAATACTCGCAGGAAGTAAAACAAGAGTTACAATATTGGTAGAAAGACTATCTACACCTTTTGTAGTAGGGGATAGATTCGGAGCATACGTAAGTTACCTACCAACAGAAGCACAATACACAAATACCATACTAAGTGATTTAAAAGATAACTTCTTGTATGACAGAGCAATCAATAATGAAGGACTTGCACCAACAGTAGGAGATGATTCTATTACTTTATGTGAGGCCAACTTAGTAGGTCCGGACTTAGAGATTGTATTCGAAATGGAATACTCAATATTACAAAAAACATTCTTAGCTTCTCAATTAGATTTAGTAGGAGCTAAATACATAATAGGAATACAAGTAGGAGATAATACACTTAGCTCATCATCAACTAATAAAGTTATGTTATTAGCAGATGTTAACGACTACGATTTAAGTGCAGACATTCCTGGTTTAATGGACTTTGATATTTATGACATCTATCCACATAATAAACAAATAGGAGTTGATGCAGGATATACAGACATGAATACATGGAATGAAGATGGACTGGTAGTTGATTTTGATTTTTACATAGACCGTAACAAAGATGCATTTATAAACGACTTAATGTTTAAGCTTATAGCATACAATCCAATTACTCAACAATTATTTGAATTAGATAGTTATACTTATAACAACATTGCATCTGCTATTGTTTCAGGAACCATACAACAATTAAATGATGCAACAACAAGAAACTATAACCTTGCACCTGCAGACCAATTTAATGACGTTACAATTGAAACAGGAGTAAATGTAGGAGGCCTTCAACATTATACTGGAAGATTTGCACAAAAGATATCGTGGCAGGATTGGATACAAAACTTAGAAGCTGATACAGTATTCTATGATGCAGCAGAGCCAAACTTTAATCTAAACAATAGAGCAAGTAATTATTCATTTTTAAATGATTATGAGATAAGACTAGCAGTAGCTTCAAATTTATCTGGAACCTCAGACTTAGGAGTGTCAGGAATAACAGATTACTTATTTTTAAGTCCTGCAATTAATGTGAATGATTATGATGAAGATGGAAACATCACACCAATATGGAGTGGAGTTATTGAAACATTCCATCCAACAACTCTAGCAGATTTAGGAGGCCAAGTACTAACAGGAACAGATACGATATTTAAAACAACATGGACTAACTCAGGAGGACCAGTAGTAGATATATCACAAGTATGGGCAGTACATAGAATAGAGGAAACTAATCAGTTAGGATATGAGATAGACGAATTAAGCTCAATTAATGCTTATCCAGTACCAAACAGATTAATACCATTAAGTGGAGAAACACAACTGAAGGTTTATATTGATAGTGGTAATGTTATTACTGAATGTTTAGTGGATGGAAGTCAAATAACAGCAGGAATAGGATATAACATAAGTGCAAGGTTAAATGATGATGTGCCAACAGTACCTGCAGGAGCTAAGATAACAGAAGAAGATGTTTATAAAGATACAGAAGAAGCAATTATAAAAATAATAGAATGATAACGATACAACTACCTAACGGAACACCATATCCTGCTTATACAGGAATGGCTACAAAGATACAGCAGCCATCATTACCTCTAGTAATACCTGGAGCAGAGAATACGTTCTGTTATTGTCATTATGAATGTGCGTATGTTGAAAAAGTATTTGGAGATGTTGTGAGTTCTGATTATTGGAAAAATGATAAGAATACTTTTATTTATAGAAGATTAATCGCAGCAGATACTGTTACAATTAATTTATTAAAAGATGATGTTGTGATTGCTACAATAGTAGATAATACATACGGAGAGTTAACAAATGGTTATCCTTCAGGAACACCAGAACAACAATTGTATGTGTCGTTTACTATCTTCTGGCAAAATATATTAATAGCTTTTGGAGGAGGAGATTATAAGATACAAGCAGAGCTTAATATATTAGGAACAGCGAGTACAGAAACAAGTAGGAAGTTTAAGCTTTATGCTTATTCAGATTTAAATGCAGATGGAACAGTAAGAATTGAAACAGTACAAAATGGAAACATTATGTCTAGTGATTTTGATTTTACAGATTTAGAGTTATACCAATCTTACAGAATACCTGGAAAGTTTACAGAAGTAACTCCAGGACTAGAAGATGATAGTTACTTAGACAGTAATTATAAGAAGACACAAATACAAACTAAATTGGTACCGAAGTGGTTATTAAAAACACAAAGAGTACCTAGAGTAATAAGCTTACTGTTAACCAGAGATAGTTTATTAGCTAATGAATTTCTTATAACTGATTACACTATAATTAATGAGGACATATTTAGGAGAGTAAGTTTATATCCAGAAGGAATTGAAAAACCAGATATAGGAAAAACAACTAGACCAATTTATGAGGTTACATTTGTAGATAAAGTAGATAATAAATTAAAACGAAATAATTAAAACAAATAGTCATGGCAGAAAAAATAAGTCAATACGTAGCAGATGCAATAAGTAACCCAATAAAGAATGAGGACCTACTCGACTTCTCCAATTGGGATAACAACTTATTAGTATTTGATGTAAGTAAGAAAATAACAGTAGGGGAGTTTTTAAATTATGCAGGAGCTTTAATAAGCACTTTTTATAACTCAGACGATTCACTACCAGAAGATAGAGAAATAGATGCTGCAACATTTTTCACTAGATGGACTGGAGGAGATGTAGGAATTGAAATGGCAGATGCTATTAATGACTATGGATTTTTTATTAATGATGATTCACAAGTTGAGAAAGCTCGTTTAGGATTTAATCAAGCATCATCTAGTGCTATTTTAGATTTGGCAGATGCAGGTGGTAACTTCTTTAACTTAAAAGCAGGTAAACTAGGATTAAATGTTACTGCTGTTGCAAACTTAGATGTTGTAGGAACAGGAGCTACTCATGTAGTATGGACAAAAAACAGTTCAAATGTACCTTTATTTTATGCAGCAGAAAGTGGTTTCATTGGAATAAAGACAACTACTCAAAGTGGTTTATTAGAGAATATAAGAATAAACGGTAACACATTAATTGGAACGCATTATCTAAGTGCAAACGGATGCTTTATTGATTCAGGAGGTAATACAAATACTAAAAACTTTTGGGTTAAGAATAACACTGACAACGAATATTTCACAGTGACATCAGATTCTGGAGAGGGTAGAATAGGAGTACACAATCCGACACCAAATGTAAGTGCAATAATAGACCTTACAAGTACAACAATGGGTTTATTGCTTCCGAGAATGACAAGTACACAAGCAGGTGCTATCACACCAGTAAATGGTCTGTGTTTATACGTAACAGATACTAATGGAACATTTACATCTATTGGCTTTTGGGGTTATGAAGGTGGAGCATGGGTTAAATTATAAAATAAATTAATAACTTTATAAAAAATAAATATCATGATTAAGATAAACAAACAACTACAAAGACCAGATAAAGGAACATTGTCTGCAGGAAGTATCATTGATTACAATGCTAAGTTTATAGGAGAAACTAAAACTGTTGCTTACTTTTTAACACATTGGTTTAATGAATTAGCGAGAACAGAAGAAGGATGGAAGCCAGTAGCAGGAATAATAAACTTCAAATATGTTCAATCTAAACAATGTACAGATGAAGAGTGGGCTTTATTAGATGAGTCTGGAGCTGCTGTTTTAGTACAAGATTGGTTAGTAGCAATAATAGATGCTGAGATAGGTAATGGATACACAGAAATAGTATAAACAATTTAATCTTATAAAGATGAATTTAACAAAAAGAGAAAAAGACCTCCTAAAACAAAGTATTGATATGTCAATTAGTGCAATAGGTGGATCAATAGGAAAGGTAAAACCAGAAGAAAGAACAGAAGTACGCAAAATGATTTCTGACTTCCTTAACCTTTCTAATAAGATAGATTCTTTACCAGAAGAAAAGGAGGCCAAAGATGAGTAGAGATATTAATAAACTACATCCAAAACTAAAGGTATTAGTTCCTACATTTATAGAAAAATGTAAGGAAAAAGGAATTGATGTTATTATTACATGTACGGATAGAAGCTATAAAGTACAGGTATCTTTGTATGCACAAGGAAGGCAACCTTTAGAAGAAGTAAACAAACTTAGAAAAATAGCAGGAATAAGAGAGATAACAGAGAAACAAAATGAAAGGAAAGTGACATGGACTTTGGCATCAAGACATATCCCTAGACTTGATGATTCAGATCCTAAAAATGATTATCCAACAGCTTTTGATTATGCAATAATAAAAAACGGCAAAGCAATATGGGATGTTAAGGTTTCTCTTGATGATGATGACATTCCAGATTATTTAGAATGCTCTAACGTAGCTAAAGAACTAGGTCTTGAATCTGGTGCATTTTGGAAAAAACCAGACTATCCACATGTGCAATTGTTTTATAAAGATATTTAATCATGAAATTTATAAAAGATATATTCTGCGAAGAAACAGGAGGAAAGTACTCTTCTAAAAAAATATGGGGAGCAATCATCATGCTTTTAGTTTGTGCAGCTTTTATTTTAGATGGTTTACATTTTTACACTTCAAATGAAAATCTTTTTAATTCAATGCTTATAGCAGGAACTACTTTAATAGGATTGAAATCAATAGGAGAAATATTTAAAAAGAAAACAAATGCAACAGAGTGAACAGGATTTTATGGATATAAACCAGAGTGTTGATAACGTAGGAAAAGGATGTTTTTATATCGTTATTGGTATTTTAATAATTACAACATTATGCATAGTATTAACATAGAAAAGATAGTGCTCGTTTTATTAAGCGTGTTAGTTTTAAATAGTGTTATTGGATGGTTTATACCACAGGGAATGACAAATGAAGAGCATGAGCTTAAAATGAAGTTACATGACCTAGAAATAGAAAAAACTATATTAGAAGATCATAATGATAGATTAGAATTTAAAATAAAAGGATTTAAAGATGAAATTATTAAAAATGATAGTGTTGTCGACAATGCTACTAATGAGCAGCTCGATAGTTTATTCTCAGACTACTTCTCAAGATAGTTTAAAATGTTTTACATACTCTCAAGCTAAACAGATCCTAAAAGATTTGAAGAGAGGAGAGATATGTGATTCAATAAGTCAGAACCAGGAACTCCAGATAATTAATTTTAAATCGATTGTCGTTAAGTCTAACGAACAAATTAATTTGTTACAAGTAAACAACGATGAATTGAATAAAAGCTTGTTAAACACGAACAGAAGGCTAAAAATGAGTGTTTCATTAACTAAGTATGGAATACCAATAGGAATAGGAGCAGGATTTATTGTAGGAATACTAATAAGGTAATAAATTTTTATGTACATTTGAGTTCTTAATATTTGATTTCTCTTGATAATGTAAGGTAAAAGCCTCTTAACTTCGGTTAGGGGGTTTTTTTATATTATTTATTTTTTTAAAATATTACATAAAAAACTAGGATTATAATAAAAGTTTTATTTATATTTGTCAGACATTAAAACAAGAGAAACTATGTCAAGAGAAAAAAAAGCAATAGAATACCTAGACAAGATGAATAATAATGAGTCAGTATCTAGGTGGGATATTTTCCTATGCAGAAGAGAAGTAAGAAAGCTAGTTTTAAGCGAAGCTAAGTATGAAGACTTATACGATGAAGTAGAGTCATTGATTGAATCTGCAAAAGAAAGTTTATGAGCAGCCAATTAAACATCTTTAAAGAACAAGAGAAATATCAATACAAAAAGTATTGGTTAAAGTTCTACGGTCCAACTTTAGAAAGGATAAAAAGAGAGCAGGAAGAAGAAGCTCGAAAAAAAGTAATTCATTATCAATCAATTTCAATTAAACAGTTTATAAGATGAGAGAATATTTAAGTAAAGAGATAGGCTTTTTAAATATGATAGCAGCAGCATCTGGTTTAAACTTAATCTACATAAGAGATTATAGGATGGCAGTATCATTAAAGCACTACATAGAGTTTAAATTAAATAGAGAATTAACTAAACTAGGAATACAATGTCAATAGAAGAAGCAATCCAGAGCATAGCAGATGCTGAAACGATAACAGGCTTAACAGCAAAGAGTGTCGTTAAAAACAAAAAGAATCTCAAAGCCTTTGTTGAGATGATAAAGGACCAGTACTATCGAGATGGTAATAAACAGAACCTAATCGATTGCTACGGAGAAGAAGAAATAAACACAATTATTAATTATAAAATCTAAACTATGAATGTAGATGAAAAAATTGAATCAATAAAAGATTATTTTGTTGAAAAGGTAATAAAAGGAGATTACAAATTTATTAAATGTGATGATCATAACGCAGAGATATTAATAGATGATAAATATAATTTTCAATTATGGATCGCAAATGGACCTACAAATATTGATTTTTATTATTTATGGATAGATAAAAAATACTTGATGTTGCCATTATTAAAAACCCAGAAGGAAAGACAAAAAGCATGGGGTAAGATTAATAAATATATTAAAGAATATAAAAAAGTAGTTTTAAGAAAAGAGAAACAAAAGCAGATAGAGAAACTAACTGCAGAATTAAAAAAATTATAAGATGGCAATACTAAAAATTAAAGAAGCAATTGATAAGTACAATGAAGAGAGAGAAAGAGGAGAACCTCGACTAACTCAAAGAGCATTAGGAGAAGCAGTTTTAAAAGACCAGACTACAGCTCAAGCAGAGTTTTATATTAGTCGATGGTGTAAAGGAAAGCAGCTCTCAAAAATGACTCCTACACATATCATTGATATTTGTTTGAAGACAAAAGTATCTCCGAATTTCTTATTCGGTCATGAAGAAACAACAATTTATTAAACCTTAAAATTAAGAGAAATGGAAAAAGAAACAGGAATAGACTGTATGAAGTATCGAAAATCAACTCACTTAGCTAGTGTAGATGTAGATGCTATTAGATTAGAAAAAGGTAAATGTGAGCTAACAATTAAAGAAGCATATTTTTCTAAAGGCATAGATGTATCAGGAACTAAAAAAGACGGTTATTTTATTGAGTTTGAAGAAGATGTTAAGCCAATGTTAGCTAACTCAACTAATAGAATGAAAATATCTAGTATAATTAAAAATCAAAAAGGTATTAGCTCGGTTGATAGTAGAAATATTGGTAATTGGATAGGCTTAAAAATAGAGTTAGTAGTTGATAATAATGTGAAAATGATGGGACAAATAGTTGATGGAATAAGAATAAAAGAGATTTTAGAACTACCAATACTAGATGATAAACACCCTAAATTTAAAGCTGTAAAAGATGCTGTCATGAGTGGCCAGTATAATATTAAACAAGTTAAAACAAAGTATCAAGTAAGTAAAGAAGTTGAACAATTAATACTAAAAAAATGAAAGAATTTAAAATAAGAGCTTCGGCTTGTGGTAATATTATGGGTAGTCGTGGATTAGGAAAGACTGGCGAAACATATTGTAAGGATTGGTTAAAAGGTCAAGTTTACAATAGGAAAAGAGATATATCTAATAAATATACTCAAAAAGGTAACGAAGTTGAAGATAATAGTATAGACTTTATATCAGAACAATTAAATTTAGGGTTTGTTTTAAAAAATGAAAAGTTTTTTGAGAATGATTTTTGTCAGGGAACACCCGATTTAATATTACCAGAGTTGATTATTGACGTTAAAAATAGTTGGGATGTTCACACGTTCCCTGCTTTTGAAACGGAGTTACCTAATAAAGATTATTATTATCAAGCCCAAGTTTATATGGAATTAGTAGGGGTTGAAAATTACAAGGTTGTTTATGTACTTTCAGATACTCCTCAACATTTAATTGAAAAAGAGGCTTATTGGTATTGCAAAAATAATGGATATGATGAATTAGATTTAGACATATTAGATGAATTTACGGCTAAAATGACTTATTCAGATATTCCAGATAATATGAAGTATAAGGTGTTTGACATTAAAAAGAATGATGACGATATTAAGTTAATAAAGGATAGGGTAAATGAGTGTAGGGAAGTAATTAATAAGTTAAAAATATATGTTAATAGTTAACACAATAGATAAAATCTCATTGTTAAGATAGGATGAAACAATACGAATGCATATCGTGTCCAAAGAAGTATGATACTTTAGATGGTAACTTTCAGAGAGGAAAAACGAAGTCAGGATACAGAGGTCAATGTAAAACTTGCTGCACAAAAAAAAGAGCTGAGTGGGTTAAAAGAAACCAAGCCAGAGAAAAAGAAAGGTTAGCAAAGTTTAATAAGACAAAAAGACAAGAGAGAAGAGAAGAAGGAAGGTACAATGAAAAGTGGAGTGATAGGGATAATGCATTAAGGAATGAAAGAAACAAGTATAAAAGAATCCATAGGAAAACTGCTAGATGGCATCGCAATCTTTACTA
>Ga0210003_1000937_pt1 | contig 25995 bp, 17 predicted proteins | sample LantaG_FD_182804 | JGI IMG/M metagenome (GOLD analysis project Ga0210003, IMG submission 182804) | Deep subsurface microbial communities from Baltic Sea to uncover new lineages of life (NeLLi) - Landsort_02402 metaG (SPAdes) (version 2) | ecosystem: Environmental > Aquatic > Marine > Oceanic >... | reverse complement strand
GCTTACCTGGCTTTCAGCGTGCCCGAGCAAAAAGGTCTTTTCCGGTGCGATTACCGTCCGGCCTTCGAAAACGGCACCGAATGGCAGATTAGTTTCTCCGAGGCCCCTGACCGGGTGTTGACCGTCGACGACCTCGACCAGTTGCCGGCCAATATGGAAGCCGTGCTGATTTTCGATAATGATACCAGAATCGAGCTGAACGACCGGACCGAAATAAAACTGCACGACCAGATTCAAACCGCCCGGCTCATTGTCGGCACCGGGAATTATATCGATAACGAAATAGCCGAATTGCTGCCGAAAACATTCGTCCTTGAACAGAACTTCCCCAATCCTTTCAACCCCACCACCAGTATCACTTTCTCCCTGCCGGAGCCGGGTTTTGTCCACCTGGAGGTTTTCAATGTTTTGGGTCAGAATGTTAATAACCTGGTTGAACGGGAGATGGCGGCCGGCACCTATGTCGTCGAATGGGACAGCAAGGACGAGAACGGCAACCCCGTCGCCAGCGGCGTCTATTTCTATCGGATTGAATACAATAATTTAAACAAGTGCCGGAAGATGGTGCTCTTGAAATAGATTTCTCTTTCAGTCCCTTCTATTTATAAAAAAGGACCGGTTTTTTAACAAAGCCGGTCCTTATTTTTTAGCAATATACTTATTATTTGCGCGCGTCTTCGTATTCGCTTTTGAGAATGGCGCGATAGATAATGTCGAGATATTCCCCCCATTTGTAAACATGACTTCGCAGGCAGCCCTCGTACTTCATGCCGATTTTCTCCATGACCTTCGCGGAGGCGACATTGCGGCTGAAATGCGACGCCTGGATGCGGTTGAGCTCCAGTACTTCGAAACCGTAGCGCAGAATTTCCCCGGCCGCCTCGGTGCAGTAACCCTGCCCCCAGTAGGGCTTGCCGACCCAGTAACCCAGTTCGGCCCGGTTATCCTTTTGACTGAGCGTCAAGCCTACCGCCCCGACCAGCTTGCGGTCGCTGCGGCGTTCAATCGCGAAAATCAACTGCTCCCCCTTTTGGTACATATCCCGGTGGGTGCCGATCCACTGCTCGGCCATCCCGACCTCGTATGGGTGGGGAATATGCAAAGTGTTGAAAGCTATTTCCCGCTCCCCGACCAGGGCTGTCACCGCCGGGGCGTCGTCCGGACTGAAGGGGCGAAGGTTCAATCTCTCGGTTTTTAAAGTCGGCTGCCGCTGCATATAATTCTCCCGGGATGTATATTAACATATCAACAGCGGCGGCGGCAAGTTAATTTTATATCAGGTAACGCCGGTAGAGCTAAACCCCCTCTTCGAATCATAAGTGAATACCTCGGCGCCGCAGAACTCTTCGCTCGCGTCGGTTTTGCGCATCAGCCAGCCACCGGTGTTGTACAGGGTGACATGCTCGCCGCCGGAAACCCTGGCTTTCAAAGCATTCGGCGAGCCCCAGGGAATCGGACAATGGGTGTGGCCGAAAATTATCTTGCGCGGCCTGGGGATATCCAGACCGTAAGATTCGTTGAGAGTATCTATTTCCACCCGGCCGGCATCATAGAAATTGCGGAACCGGTCCAGGACCTCTTTTTTGTGTATGAATTCCTCGCTGTAACGGGTGTCCCTGTAATCTTCCAACTCCTTGATCGCCTGTTTTTTCAAATTGTTCAGACAGGTGTCGGAAAGCCATTCGCGCGGGTCGAGAAACTTGTAATCCAGCATGCGGTCTAATTCGTTATCCAGTCGGTTGAGGTATTTATTGACATCTCGAAGTTCCCGGCGCTTGATTTGCAGTTGAATCTTCTGCACCAACCCGGTCAGGGGGCCGGCCTGACCGATACCGGTACAGGCCAGCTGGCAGAGGGGCTGGTTGACCGCCACCATTTCCCAGAGGTCGAAAGCGTTGCCGATTTTTAAATCTTCCCGGGCTATTTTCATCACCCACTCCCCCGCCAGGGTCCAGAAGGGCTCAAGGTAGTGGCCGTGGGTGACCAGGACGGATTCCTTATCGGTAACGATATAGAGATTGGGATAGGCGAAATAAAAACGGGTTTCCTCGCCGGAGCCGTCCTCGTTTTTGGTCAGGCTGTTGAGAAACATTTTCACATGCGGTTCGGCATCGGGGTCAATCACGCCCTTGAGGACGTTGGGCAGGTAGAAACCCCGCCTATCGCCTTTTTCGGTCCGGTCGTCAACCAGGCCGGGGGCCGACCAGCGGAAATTCCGGGCCGGACAGCCTTTGCTGATGGGGTAAATAATGCGTATCTGGTGCTCGACCGTGTTCCACATCCCGAAATCATGGTTGCCGGGCACATAAATAACCGCCCGGGCGATTTTGTCCCGCTGAACGAACTGAAAAAAGGCCCGGGCTTCATTGTAAACGGCGGCGTAATCCCTGATGGAAAAATCCAGAATATCACCTGAAAGTACCAGAAAATCGTTATTCTGCCCGGCCGCCTCGGCGAACTTGTGATATTTTGCCGAGCGCTGATACCGGCCGTTCACATTATCGACCAGGGTGCCGGTATTATCGCCGAAATGGGTATCGGAAATTATTGCCAGTTTCATATCCACCCCCTTCAGACCAGGTTGATTTCCATAGCCAGCGGGCAATGGTCGGAGGCTTTGGGATTGTCCCAGCCGACACTACCGAACCGATTGTTGGCATATCTCATTGTCATAAACATCGAAAGCCACGTTGTTGATGCTGAACCCGTCCTCGGCGGTCGGGTCGAAACTGGACCGGAAGCGATAGCGGGCAAAAAGGTTCTCGATATTGGCTGTTGCCACACGGATACTCATGGTATACCTCCCTTATTTTATATGAATAATTGCCCCCCTCGTAATTGAGCGGGATTTACTTTTTGTGCTCGATCTTGCGAGATATTGAGGCAAGTTATCCGCTCGACCTTATAGAAGGCCGGCCGGCAAATAACTTTAATTTCCCAATAAAATTGATGTCGTGCTCAACGGCATAGGGCAAATGACAATAAAAAAAGTCTTGTTTCGCAAGACCTTTTAATCCACAAAAAAACCCGGACCGAAATCCGGGTCTTCATAACTTATAATCCGGCAGGTTTTCACGCCGGATAATTGGTAATTTCGATTTAAGTTGTTAAGCCACTTCGACTAATTCAATCTCAAAAGTCAGGGTTTTACCGGCCAAAGGATGATTGGCGTCTAGCGTGACATCCTCACCTTCGATGTTGGTGACCACGACATTGAGGGGCTGTCCATCGGGCTGCTGCATCTGCAATTGCTGACCCAACGTGGGAGAGATATCAGGAGGAAAATGACTTTTCTTCACATCGGCTATCAACTCATCACGTTTCTGGCCGTAAGCCTCATCCGGGGGGATTGTTAAGGTCTTGGTTTCACCGGTCTCCATGCCGACCACCCCTTTTTCAAACCCGGGAATAACCGAACCGGTACCGATGGTGAACTCAAACGGATCGCGTTCTTTGGAACTGTCGAAAACCGTCCCGTCGTCGAGTTTACCGGTATAATGGACTTTCACATTGTTGCCGTCTTTGGCCTGGCTCATGAATACCTCCTTTATAAAATAATTATCTTTTATTCAACCGTAAATTATCGCAAAAAAAAAACGGTCGAACTCGCGAAGCTCCCGACCGATTAAAAAGACAATAAGAAACTTCTTTTGGACTGTAATATCATTTCTTAAACATACTACCTACAAAGAAAGTTCAGCGGTGGCAAGTTATTTTTTAAAAAATGTAATATTCCCAAGTTTATGGACGGCAGGCCGATAACTGTTCTACGACAGAAATATCGGTTCAATAGGCTCGATACTCGAACCATTCCAGCACGTCCTCGGCGTCACTTTTTTTCCGTTTCCGAAAATAATCCTCACCGCAGCCGTTCAGGGTAATCATATTCTCATCGAACGCTTTCAGCGACCAGTAAATACCGTCCTCGGCGAATATGCAGATTTTGGGGTCGAACAGGGAATCGACAATGATAACGTCCTCTCGCGTCTCGGCCAGGTTGTTTTCCGGCATGCTCGCCGTGAATTCATTGGTTTTGAACATCATGCGAATATTCTGCGCGAATACCGTACCGTGGTTATCGCTTCTTATGCGGGCCGCCCGGCAATAAACCATATTAGCAAAGTAAAAGATATAAGAGTGTCGGTTGGTGTTGACCGCTACGCCGGTGACATACCCTTCGGGATGCCTGATAGCCGTGGCGCCCAGCTCCCATTGCTGCAGGCAGGCGCCGATACTGTCAGCCGTAGCTTCGGGCATATCATACGGTTGACTTATGTCCAGCTTTTCGACCAGGGCCAGCTCGCGCCAGGTACCGTCGGGTTTTAAAAGGCGCAATTTCTTTTCGCCGGGCAGGTATTCCTCGACCGTCTGATTACCGGCGGTCAATATCAGACGGTCCGGCTTTTTTTCAAGAAGGCATGTTGTGTTGTTCAGTTCGATTGTCCCGGCGCTGTCGTTATCGACCAGCAGTTCCTCGCCGCTCAATAAATCTTTCGACTTGATAATGATTTCCCTGCGCGTCGAATCGAACACCGCCGTCCCCCGGTCGTCGAATACGACCGTATCTCCGTTATGAGAAATTGTCTGAAACGACGCTTTCAGCTTCTCCCCCATTCTCTCGTAAAGGACGCAAAATTTCGAGGTGCGGACCATCTCGGAATTTTCATCGGCCCAGACGCCGTAAGTTTCCTCGAAAGCGGCCGTGGTCGATTGTTTTTCGCAATTGCTGAAAATGAGGGTTAAGACAACCAGCCCTGCAAGAAGAAATCCTTTACCCATACTGCCTCCCGTGCGTTCAGCGTTGTAATATTAAAATAATTATCTATCTTTTGCCTTTGTGTACCAGGATAAACTCTTTCGCGGAGCGGCCGAGTTCGGCGGCGACATCCTCGGCCAGGTGAACCTTTTCGAGCATCGCCTCGCTCAGGTCGGTTTTTTTCTCGGCGGTGGCCTCGATAACGGCCAGGTCAACGCCCTTGACCAGTTCCCGAAGCGAATCACACAGACCGGAATCGCCGCTTATCGCCACCGTCTCGCCCCGGCAGGATATTCTATACCCCATCGCCGGAATTTGGTCCTGGATTACGCCGTTTTCCACACTGCCGTAATGTATCACGGGCCAGGCCTCGACCGTCATGTCGGCCGTATCGATTTTCTCATGGTCCTGCAGTTCGAGGCAGGGGAGTTTGAACGGTATTGATTCGGGGTAACAGCGTTTGAAATTGACCACCGCCGAAAACACCTCGGTGCAGCCCTCGGGGGCGTTGACCGGCAGTGGCTCCTTGCGGCCGACCATGCGCAAAAAGCCCAGGAGCGAGTGCAGGCCGCCCATGTGGTCGAAATGGCCGTGGGTGTAAAAAAGCGCTTTCAACTTTTTCAAATCGAGGCCGCTGTCGATAATATCCCGCAGCGTTCCGTCGCCGGTATCGAAAAGAAGCGCGCCGGATTCGTTTTCCACCCAGATTTGCTGGGCCAGCCCGGCCCGGGTGAAAAGGATTTGGACCTTAAGATGTTCGCCCCGCCAGATCGTGTTTGTATTACCGCCAGTTTTCATCATCATCCTTCAACTAAGTATGTTAACAGATAACTTCAACTCGCCCGGTTTCCAGATCGTAGAAAGCCCCGACAACCTTTACGTCGCCTCTTTTATAATAGGCCGCAATAATCGGATCGGAGTTTTTAAGCTGCTCGACCACAAGTTTGACATTCACTTTGGCGGCGTTGTCCACTTTGTTGCCGGGCCGTCCCTCGACCTCCGCCACCGCCGGTTGTATCTTTTCGGCGAGACCGCCGATTTGCCCGGTCGCTTTGCCGCCCTCGACGGTGGCCGTGACCGCCCCGCAGCCGGAGTGACCGAGCACCATCACCAGCGGCACACCGACATATTCCACGGCGAACTCGATACTGCCCATCACGACCGGGCCGATAATATTGCCCGCCACCCGAACCACGAACAAATCCCCCAGGCCGGCGTCGAAAATTATTTCCGGCGGGACGCGCGAATCGCTGCAGCCGACCACTACCGCTTCCGGTTTCTGACCGGCGACAATCTCGCGGCGATGTCGCTCTGATAGATGCGGGTGTTGTAATTTCTCATCGATAAAGCGGCGGTTGCCTTCGAGTAATTCCTTCAGAACCTGTTCGCCGTTGGCGTTACCCATTTAAAAACTCCCCTTTATCGTCGGTTCGCGTTCCGAACCCGGGCTTTTCGACATAATCGTCATTGAGGGTTTACAATGAAAAATATAAAAATAGATTTAACGGATTTCACGATAATCCCTTTTATATGCGCTTATTCAAATTTCTTTTATCGTGGTTTCAAATAACATTCCACGAAACAAAAAGATACCCTTAAACGGAATATATCAATGTCGGATAGAAGAAGCAACCTGATTAACCGACTCGAATCAACAATTTTAAAGAACAAAAAAAAGCCGCTGCGCACGGCAGCGGCCTTTTCATGAGATCTTATATCAAAGAGATTATTTGCTGTTCTGGCATTCCAGGGCGCGATGGTCTAAGTACAGATGGTTTATCAAATGGGTGATATCGGAAATATCCGGTTCCCCGCCGGAGTTGTTGACATCGGCCGCATAGGGTTCGCACAGCGGTTCGTGAGAGAGATACAGGAAGTCAATCAGGCGGACGATATCGGCGATATCCGGTTCGATGCCGGAGCAGTCGATGTCGCCGCAGATGTAGAGCACGCATTCAAAGGCCTGTACCGAAACCGCGTCCACGGCCGCCTCGATAACGGCGCCGGTGGTATCGGCCACCTCGAAGCGAAGTTTCATCTGGTCGGTGGGGGTCGCGACGAAGTCGCTGACCAGGAACGAATGTTCAAACCAGCGACCGCTGGCCTGCTCGGTCGGCCCGACGGTCTCGACCAGGGTCCAGTCGGCGCCATCATTGGCGGAGATATAAACATCCATAACGTTGGTGCCGGCGTTGTCGCCGAAGTCGTTGGAGTACCAGCGGGCGTAGCTTATCACCGCTTCTTTACCGGTCAGGTCGAACAAGGGAGATACCAGGTTGGTGGTGCCGTCATCGACATCGGAATTGCCGTACGCATTATCGGTCAGGTAACATTGCCCGGAGCCGTCGTAATCGGTCGGCGGGTCAGCCCGGTCGCCGTAACCGGCAGGCACACCCCGCTGCCACTGGCCGTCGGCCGCGTCGCCATACACCGTCCAGCCTTCATCGAGTTCAAAATTATCACTGAAAGCCACCTCGATCAGGGTGACCACCTGGGGTACGAACGGGTTGGTCGTATCGGGATTATAGAACGTTTCGCCGCCTTCTTCCTGGGCGCTGAAATAATACCTCAGTTCGTCGCCGCAGGTAACGGTCGGTAAAACGGCTGTATATTGATTATCTGTCATCTCCGTCATGGCCACCGCCGTAAAGTCAGCGCCGTTGAGGGAATAATGCAGCTGGCCGGTGCCGGGCACGGGCACGCCCTCAAAATATCCTTCCACATCGACCGAGACCGAGGCTTCCTGTCCGGGCTCAACAAAAGCGGGCGTTCCGGCCGGATAGGCGAAAGTCAGGCCGGGGGCCGGCAAGGAGACGTTAACCGCCAGCCAGGCTTTTTTTACTTCCTGCGCCCAGACGCCGGAGGGGTCGAGCTCCTGGGCGGCCAGGTAGGTGCCGATAGCCGCTTCGTGGTAGGTGGTCAGGGCCGTCCAGTAATAAGTGTTGGCCCGGTAGGCAATCTGGATGGCGTTTTCCACCCCGATACCGTCGACAATCACGCCCAGGGCTTCATCGCCGTCGGAGAGAAGGTAAAACCATTTGTTGCCCACCCCGCTGTTGGTGTGAACCCCGCAATAATCGTTGGTATTAGCCGGGGTGCAGTTTTCCACATCGACCCAGTTGGGGTCGCCGGTGCCGTAAAACTCGGGGTCGCCGTAAACCGAGGGATACGCCATCAGGCGGAAGCCGTTGCCGCTGATAACGCCGTTCTCCCCCATGTACCAGTCGGGCACGTCCAGGGTGTCATGGGCGAACTCGAACGCCGCCCCCATCATGTCGGAGAAGGATTCGTTGAGCGCTCCCGGTTCTTTCTGGTAAATCAGGCCGGAAGTCCTTTCAGTGACGGCGTGACTCCACTCATGCGCGATAACATCGGGGCAGCCGGCCAGTGACCGCCAACCGACGGACCAGCTCCAGACAACGATACGGGAGCCGTCCCAGTAGGCGTTGTTGTCGCCGTCGCCGCTGTAGTTTACGATGGTCAGCATGGAGGCGCCTTCGTCGTTGTAACCGTTACGACCGAACTCGCGCAGCAGCCAGTCGTAGTACAGCGAGGTATAGGTGTAACCGTCGACCGCTGGGGCCTGGATATTGGGGTCGTCCCAGACATTGTCGGCATCGACCGCCATACTTCCCGGCAGGGTGGACCCGGTAATATAAGTGAAAATGAAACTGTTGTCGGGCATCTGGCCGTTGTGACCGTGAATATTATTGTTAAGCTGCCGGGTATAGTCAATCATCTGGTAGTTACTGCCGTCGAACCAGGTATCGATATGGTTGCGGGCACCTCCCATGACCCCCACCCCGGTGCCTATTTCCTCATCGGTCATAATCCGGTTGGCCTTATAAATCACCTCGCCTGTTGCGGCGTCGACAAAATACTCCCAGCGTCCGGGCGGCGAATCGGACAATAAAAACAGCCGCCAACTGAGATAGTTTACGCCTTCCCACGGGAATACAACCAGTTCGGCCGGGGAGGGTTGAGCGGCGCCGAAAAATCCGGCCAGGTCGCCGCTGGCGATCGTCGCGGCCCGCTCGGCCGTCAGCGCGGGCGTCGTTTCCAGTTCACCTATAAGCTGATAGGAGCCGTTGACGGTGGTCAGTTCACCGGCCCGGCTGTAATGCGCCACCAGGTCGCCACCGATAACTTTCAATCCCTGATAATACTGTTGAAAGCGGACGTGCTGCATTCCCAGCCGGTCCTCGTCGATACGCTTCACGACCAGTTCCCGGGCGGGGTCGGCGATTCTGAACGCGCCCTTGTTTTTTTCAAGAAATTCGACCGTCGCCGATACCTCACCGCCCCGGATAACCCGGTCGGAGAGTTTACCGGAAACGTATTGAGGCGTTCCCTGGGGGCTTTCTTTATAAACAGTGACCTCCGGGTTGGTCCGCAGGAGATTCGGTCCCCAGACCTTTTCCTGCTCGGTCGCCAGAACCAGCGAGGCCGTTAAAACCATAAACATCGTTAACAAAGCTAGGTGTCTCATAGATACTCCACTTTTCATATGATTAGAAAAAGATTTTTTCCAAATGAGCTTCCGCCCTTTTTTTTCGGCAGGTAATTAAAAGCTTATATATGATAACAAATTAACGTCAAAAAGCAAGCGTTAAATGGATTCATTCGGTAAGCATTACAGGACAATTTTCGATATTTGCAAGCTTTCAATGACGCAATTTCTGCTTTTCAGGTTGTCGTTCAGTAACCAGCCGTTAAAATTACAACAAAATAAAACCGCTAAGGTTCAAAAGTATATTCAATCGTCAACTGTTTGGCTGACACCGCCACCCCCGCTAACATGAAAAATAAAATTATCAGGTTAACGTTTTTTAGAAGTTTGTTGGAAGTACGTGAAAAAAACACAGACACCCTTCATCATACACTCTCCTATATAAAAAATGGATTAACCTATAAAAAATAAGTTTTCTTTATAGGCTAAATCTTAATTAAAAATATTAAAAAAAATAACCGGCCTCCTGCCGGTAATATTCTCAACGGAAAGGTAATTTTTGCTTCCAGGATCGGTCTTATCACCGGGGACAGTTCAATTCCCGATGGTCGATATAAAGATGCGCGATCAGCGCGGTTATATCCGAGATATCCGGTTCCCCGCCCGAGGCGTTGACATCGGCCGCCTTCATAATCGGCGGTTCCGGACCGTACAGGTAAAGATATTTGATCATGCAGGTGATATCGGAGATATCGGGGCCTATCTGGTCGTTGTTGACGTCGCCGCAGGTGAACACCACGCAATCGTAGTAACGCACCCGGACGGCATCGAGCGCCGCCTCGACAAGGGAATTTTCCCCCATATCCGAGACCTCGAAACGCAGTTTCATGAAAGGCGAGGGAGCGACAATATCATTGGGATAAAAACTGTATTCATACCAGCCGCCGTAAGCCTGGTAATTGCCCGGGCCGAGCGCTTCGACCCCGTACCAACTGCCGCCGTTGTCGTTGGAAATATAGACCCGCATAAAATCACCGGGCAAACCGTCGAACTCACCGGCGAACCAACGGGCGTAAGTAATCCTGGCGTCCAACCCGTCCAGGTTGAAAGGCGGCGAGACCAGCACCGCTACCCCGCTGTCGACATCGACCCCAGCCGTCAGCCCGGTCACAAAACATTGTCCCGAGCCGTCGAAATCGGAGGCCGGCGCCAGGGGGCTGTCGCCGAAAGCCGGGACGCCCCGAGCCCACTGACCCTCGTTCATGGTGCCGCTGGCGGTCCAGCCGCTGTCCCCCTCGAAATCGTCCTCGAACACCGCAAACACATCCGAAGCCAGCTCGATAACAACCCCCCGAACGGTATCGGGGAAATAATATCTGATCGCGTTCGCCTCCTCGGCGCTGAAATAATACGTGAAGCCGCTGTCACAGTCCAGCGGCGGCAGGTTGACCCGGTAGAGGTTGTCCTCGGTTTCCGTCATCGGCAAAACGCTGTAGTCGCCGTCGTTGACGGACCAATGAATCCAGCCCGTGCCGGGAACGGGGACGCCGGCGAACCGGCCCGCGACCGTCAGTTCCACCAGGGTGGATTCCTCGGGATAAACCGTTTCGGCGATTCCGCCCGGACAGCTGAACGCCAGGGCCTTGATGCCGCTGTATTCGATGAAACAGGCGCCGAACCCGATACTCGAGCAGCCGTACTCAATCCGCATATAGCCGTCTTCGCCCCAGTCCTCTCCCCAGGAATTGCGCATGAACCAGACTCCGTCGGTACCCTGGTTGTCGTCCCAGCCGACCAGGATCACGCCGTGGTCCACCTCGTCGGGGTCGTTGAAATTGAACACTCCCCCGGTGTAAGCGAACATTGCCGGACTGGTGCGTACGGAAACCGAGATGGGGCCGTAATCCATTATGGCCTGCTTCATGGCCTCCACCGATGGTACGGAATTGATGCCGCCCACATAAGCCCAGTCATCGATAAAGTAATGATGTTCATGAGGGCAATCGCAAGGAATTCGGTAGGCGGCGTAAGGAAAATCATATTCCAACACAGCCCCGAATTCGCCGCAGGAGTCGGTCTGCCACTGAAGGTAATCATGGGCATACCAGCCGCCGTTGCAATCGTAGCCGTTGCGGTTGCAACTGAGGAGCCATTGTTCCGAAAGGTTAACCGTCCAGCCATCGACGATTTTAATATTGCTTTCCAGCACCCCCATCGTGGCGAACGCCCAGCAACTGCCGCAACCACCCTGGTCCTTTACCGGCGTACAACCGTTCAGCTCCCGCCAGTCGAAGGTGGCCGGCAAATCGCGCTTGTCGGTGAAGGTCTCGAACCGGGCGGTCGAGGTCCAGTCGTCGGGGACAACCAAGCCGCATAAATTTTCGCGGGCATAAGCCGTGGCGCTGTTTTCCCCGACCGAGAAGGTCCAGCCTTCTTTCTCGGCCTGTTCCTCCAGGGCGCTTATATCTTGGGCGGTTAATTGCGCCGTAACGACCGAGGGCAAAATTAGAATAAAGATAACGATAACAGGCAGGAGAAGCCTGCGGATAAAAGAAATTTGTGAAAAAGCCGACAGCGAGACCACGGTATAATCCTTTCAAAGCAAGGGCGATAGAATCATTATGGTGGTAAGTACTTGTTAATTATACTGTTCGGCAAAGGTGAGGGTTTCAAACAGTCGTTTTTCTATCGTTCGCCTACTAATATAATATAATAAAAAAATCCCCAATTGTCCACAAGAAAAGCCGCCCTATCAGCTTAGACAGGGCGGCGGAACAATAATCTGATGAAATTGTGCAATTCATGAACAGTTCAATGCGCGGTGGTCCAGGTTTAGATGGGCTATCAGGTGGGTTATATCGGAAATATCCGGCTCAACATGGATAGATAAAAATCATATCAACTATATTTGCCACTTCAAAAATTCAGTTCTTCCACAGACTCGATTTAAGTAAATGCGTAACAAAAACTTCTGTCAATAATTTTTAAAGACGACGTCATGTCGAAAGGGACGGGCGCGTTCAAGATGATGGAAATCTTTCACAAACGGGTAAAATAAATTAAATCTCTTTCAGTTATCGGAGCGGTTCAACAGGGTCACACCGACCGTGAAACAGAGCGCGCCGTTTTAAATATCAGAAATAAACTCTGAGGGAAGCAAAGAAGGTGTTGGTGTAGCTGCCGAACTCGGAGCGCAGGTTGGCGACGACGGTTCGGTCGTCGATATCGACATTGAAAATCGGATATTTTCCCAAACCGATAAAGGCGCCGCCGTTGATATAAATATTGCGGCTGACGTTGTACTCGAACTGGGGCGTCAGGTAACCCGACGGTTCGGTCAGATTGACCAGCAACTGTCCCGACAGGGTAAAAAGCGGCGTCAGTTGATAATTGAGACCCGGAATCAAATAGTGTTTTCCCATCAGGTAAACGGCCCCCTCAGTATAGGCGGGGGTAGTGATATTGTCCAGGTAATCCTCGGTGGCTGAGGCGCCGGCCTGATTGAAATGATATTCCAGGAAACCGTAGGTTTTGTCTCCGAAGCTGTAATCCAGGCCGACCGTGCCGCGGAAATAATCGTAAGCGTTACTCACCCGGTCGTCGTTGAGCGCATCCGCCCAGACATAGGCGGCCTCGGCCCAGAAACCGGCCCCGCCCAGGGCGCGAGCGATATCCAGCCCGGCCATGAGATTCTCGCGAAAGCCGGCCAGTATGAAAGTAACGTCAGTTTTGGCGGCATAGAATTTGGTCCGCACGTAAGCGGCGCTGCGGTCGAAATTAAAATTACTCCCGGCAATATACCCGGCGTCAAGCTCCCCCATGAAACCCAGCGGTAGGCGCATGCGAAAAGCGTCCACGCCGATTCTGTCCTCGGCGTCAAGCTCGTCGTAAGAGAACGGGGCGATGATGTCGGTGGGGTTGATGACGCGGGCCGAACCCCAGGCGATCGCCTGGCGACCGATGAAAAAATCTGCTTGTTTCGTCCGGACGGTCACGAACGCCCGGTCAAGATTCTGAAAAAAGGCGATTCCCTGGTCGTCGTCCCAGCTGTCGGGATATATCCGGTTTTTCAAATCATCCACCCGGTACCCCTGGGGGTCGATTTCGGGGATCAGCGGGCTGTAATCATAAAGGTACGGCAGGACCGGGTCTGACACCCGAGGCGTGAAGCTGTATGAGAAGGCGAACGAAATTTTATCGAACGGGTTATAACGCATATTGACCCGGGCGCGGGTGCTGGCCGCCCATATCAGAAAATCCACCGGCAGCGGGATTTCGCTCTTGTTGTCCGGGAAATCGTACGTCACGAAATGAATCTTGTAATAACCGTCGAGAGAGAATTTATCCGAGCCCCGGCCGGTCGTGGCCAGAAGAACGACAAGAACAAAACCGAACAATAACGTTCCCGAGTATTTAGCGACGGTTTTCATGGTCGTTATTTTCTGGTCTCGTCACTGGCAATCACGCCGTCCTTGAGCACCACCAGGCGTTTGGCTCGCTCCATAATCATGGTGTCATGGGTGGAAAAGACGAAGGTCATGCCGCGTTTTTCATTCAACTCGCGCATCAAATCGAGCAGGTCGGCGCCGGTCTGGGAATCGAGATTGGCGGTGGGTTCGTCGGCCAGGATGATAGCCGGCCGGGAGACAATCGCCCGGGCTATCGCCACCCGCTGGCGCTGACCGCCGGAAAGATGTGTCGGCAGGCGGTCGACGTACCCCCCCATGCCCAGTTCCTCGAGAATCTCCGCCACCCGCTGATGCCGCTCCCGGGCGGACACGCCCTGGAGAAGCATGACGTATTCGACGTTTTCCTCGATTGTCAGAACGGGAATAAGATTATAGGCCTGGAAGATGAAACCGATATTGTCGCGACGGAAATCGGACAGCTCCCGGCCGCTCATGTTGGTGAGGTGCCGGCCGCCCAGCCAGACGTCACCTTCGGTGACATCGTCCAGTCCCGAGATGCAATTGAGAAAGGTGGTCTTGCCCGAACCGGACGGCCCGACGATGGCGGTGAACTCTCCCCGGGTGATGGTCAGGTCGATTCCCCGGACGGCCTCGACCGGAACGCCGTTGTCGGAATAAACTTTCTTTATGCCCCTGGCCACGATAACTTCGTTATGAGAATCATCAACCATATTTTTCGCTCCTAAAACGTTTTGCGCATGGCTTTAACCGGCGACATGCGAGCGGCGTAGGCCGCCGGATACAGGCCGATCACAACCGTGAAAACAAACACCCAGAAAGGGTAATATATAAACTGCCGGAGCTGCAAAACCGGGTAGAGTAATTCCCGATAAGTTACCCCGGCGAACTCAATGCCGGTATAATCAATGCCTGTTTTGGCGACTATCAGGGTCACGACCAGGCCGATAATCGTGCCCAGGACAATACTGACGATGGCCAGCGAGCCGGCCTCGAAGAGAACCAGGCGGCCCATGGAAAAGGCCCTAGTCCCCAGCGCCCGCAGGACGCCGAACTCGAACATCCGCTCGTGAAACGACATGAACAGGGTGTTGATAATACCCAGGGCGACCACCAGGAACAGAATCACCCCGATAATCAGGACGCTGAACTGCGAAAGTTCCACGGCCATTTTCAACTGCGGCAGTACCGTCGTCCAGCCGACCGCCTCATTGCCGTCGCGGGAATATTTTTTCCAGAAGGGATGATTATCGTTCCGGCCGATGCGGTTGTCGAAAAAGTTTACGGCGATCTGGTGCGCCCCGCCCGTCAGACCCAGCATGCGGCGCGCTTTGTCCAACTTAATAAAGGCCATGCCGCGGTCTATTTCTTTGACATTGAGATAAAAAATGCCCGAGACGCGAAACATCTCCTGGGACAAATCGCCGCTGCCGGCCTGGGCGACCGTCAGCACCACCCGGTCCCCCAGCGCCACCTCGAGAATTTCCGCCAGCTTGCTGCCGATGACGATATCGCGCTCGGCATCGCCTTCGAAATAAGCACCCTCGACAATATTATCATCTATCTGCGACAGGAATTTCTCGCTCGAGGGCTCGATCCCGACCACCGAGACGGAGTTGACATTGGCCGGCGAGGTCAGCATCCCGAACGACATCAGCCGCGGTGTAAAATGCTCCACCAGCGAGTCCCGCGACAGGTTATCCAGAACCTCGTCGAGATTGTTTATTACTTTTTCGACCTCGTAAGTTTCCCGGAAACCTTCGCGGTGAATCTGTCCCTCACCGAGGAAAGTCGAGGTGGCGGCGGAAATCATGTTGTCCTCCATACCGACCATGAGGGCGTCGACAAAAATCAGGGCCGCCAGGCCGATACCGATGGCGGTGCCGGCGATAAAGGTCCGCCGCTTGTTTCTAAAAAGATTCCGCCAGGCTAATTTTATGAAAGTACGCATCAATAATTATCCTCAATTCATCCTCATGGCGCCGGCCGGAGCTATCCGGGCGGCCCGCGCGGCCGGGAACACCGACACGAACAACGCTACCGCAAACACGGTAATACCCGGTATATACAAACTCCGGGCGTTGACCTCGGCATACCACCGGGTAAAGGTCATTCCGCCGTAATCGAATTTAATGGGCATCGGGATACCGGTGTAGGCCAGCAGGGAATTGACGGCGACAGAAAGCAAAACCCCGATAATAATGCTGACCACGACCATTATGAATACCTCGGTAATGACCAGCCGGAAAATCATAAAAGGCCGGGTGCCCATGGCGCGCAGGACGCCGTATTCGCGGGTGCGCTCCAGGACCGTCATCAAAACCGTATTTAGCACGCCGACCGCCACAATCAGGTTGATAATCAAAAGCATAATCCAGTTTCCCTGCAAATCGGCCTGCATGGCCTGGTAGAACGAACGGGCGAATTCCTGCCAGGGTTTGACCGACAGGGTCGGGTCGGCCAGGATCGCTTTTATGGCGGCGGTTTTCTCGAAAACGTAATCGACATCGTCGATAATGACAATAAGCTCGTGGACGCGGCCGTCCAGGACCAGAAGTTCCTGGGCGTCGGCCAGGTGCATATAAAAGGCGGTGCGGTCGGTCATGTCGTCGCCGCTTTCGGTGATGCCGACAATATTGTAAAGGTCGTTGGCGATGGAGCCGTCGGCCGCCTGTGAGACGATGACTATTTCATCCCCCGTTTCGGCCTTGAGCACGTCGGCCAGTCCCTGGCCGATAATCACCTCGTGGGCGGGTTCGGCTGAAAAACCACGGCCCTCGATAATCTTCTTGTCAAAACTAGTGGCCTTGTTTTCCAGGGTCGGGTCGATTCCGATTATCCGCCCGGTTGAGCTTTTTTCCCCGACCGACACCAGCCCCGCCGAATACAACCGCGGCGCCCAGGCCTCGATTCCCTCGATACCGCTAACCTCCCGGCCGACGGCTTCGTAGCTGTCGATTGTTTTATAAAGCGACGGTCGGTCCAGGTAATCATCTTTGTGAACCTGGATATGGCCCAACTGGTTGCGGGTGAACATGTTTATGATATAGGCGTAGGTGCCGTCGGCGATGCCGATTGACAGCGCCGCCAGCGTGAAACCGCCGAACATCGTCAGAACCGTTAAAAGCGTCCGGCGCTTCTGCCGGAAGACATTTCTAAAAGCAAACTTGAAAAGCATCGTCACCGTTCCGTCTATTTAAGCGTCCGCAAATTTCTCAGGGAGAATATTTCCTTATCGACCTCGATATTGAACTCGATATCGTTATAGCGGATGACCGTTTTATTCCCCTCTTTGCTCAGGGGGACCATCTCCATCGTGGCCGGAATCAGCCGGTCGCCGAATTTTTTCACATCCGAATAGGTCATCACCCGCATCAGATTCCCCTTTTCATCGTAATATTTCTGCCATACCGGCAGGTGCTTATCCCTGGTTACGGCGATTACAATATTACCCCAGACTATCGGCAAATCTTCGCGGGGAATACAGTTTATAAAATGAAGGTCGGTCGCGGCGGTATCGAGCTCGATCAATTCGTACGTGTAATCCTCGAAAAGCGAGAACTCCTTGACCAGGTCGTCGTTGGTGAAATCCGAACCCATCCAGGAGCTCATCATCATCGACGGCGGGATTTTCATGACCTTGTTGGTTTTGGGCAGGAAATTCCACATCTCGTTCTCGATCCGCAGGGTGGCCACGCCCTTTTCTTTCAGGGGCGAGGTGATGCGTATAAAGGTCTTGTCCATGCCTTCCGTCCAGGATGTCATTACCAGCGTGCGCTCCCAGTGAGGGGTGACTATTTCCATCTCCAGCTCGGCGTAGCTGGCCTCGCTGCGGTACAGGTCGTCCACTTCCTTGATCAGTTTTTTGATATCGAGGCTGTCGTTCTCCGCCCGCGCGCCGCCGGCCAGAAGGGCGGCAAAAACAAGGCTTATCACTATCGGCAGGTAAAACCTGTTATTCATCGTAATCTCCTTTTTCCGTATCCGAAATTCGCTCGGGGCTGATAATACTCTGCAGCACCAGCCGGCTGACGTTTTCCCCCAGCCGGGGCTCGTTTTTCAGCATGCCTATCAGCACCTGGAACAAGATGCCGTCCATCAGGGCGATTATCACCGACGCCATCAGGGGCTTATCAACCGGACGAAAGACTTTTTTATTTATACCCTCCTCGAGCAGGGCGACCAGGTAATTTTTATACTTTTCGTAAAAACCGTCCAGACCGGTTATAAAACTTTTACCTTCCCGGCGCGGCAATCCGGCCGCCCAGAAATCGATCATGACGGCGACCCATTCCTCGTGGCGGATAAAAAACTCCAGCGAAGACACGATTAAGACCCTGATTTTCGCCGCGGGTTCCTCATACTTATCCATCTCTTTCGAGACAAAGGCGCTATAAGTTTCCATAAACAGTTCGAAAGTGCCAGTAATCAATTCTTCTTTACTCCTGAAATACTCATATAAAGTGCCTTTGCCCAAACCTGCCTGGCGGGCGATATCAATCATCTTGAAATTGTTAATCCCCTGCCGGGCAAACACTTGCATCGCTGAGTAAAAAATTTCACACTTTTTCTGTTGCTTATCAATGACCCTTGGAGCCATAAGATATTATCCTTTCCAATACCGACCGGTCGGTCATAATAAAATACCATTTGTTATTTTGTCAAGACATATTTTGAGAAAATAAAACCTTTGTTATATGAGATTTATTTCGATTTTCGAGTCTGGTTAATGTGTTAGTTTCGGTATATATCAACAATAAATAAATAGATAATAAGGGTTAAGTTCAAAAAGTGTCAGTACTTATTATAGTGATATTTCTGTTTACTTAAGCGGGAGACTGTGTTATTATGAGAAGTTTAAAAATTTGGCAGAAGTGAAAAAGATGAAAGACAACTTTGATTTTCGAAGCAACGAGTTCGTTACGATCCTTCTTGTATTGCTTTTGATAATATTTTCCCGGGTTGACGCCCGGGACAATTCTTATCCGAAAGAAAGCGCCTTTCTGTCAACCAGCAGCGTTCCCGAATACAAGATGGCTTTGCACAATGTCGGCAAGCTGGTTTTCGGGGTCAGTAATTTCGGGCAGTTCGCCAACGGCGACATCAGCCTGGCCTTCAGTGACTGCTTCACCGGCCAGCGGATTCCCGACCTGCAATACCCCAAGGGCACGCGGACGCGTTATCTTTACAAGGGCGGCATCTGGGTGGGCGGTGTTCTTGACGGCGACACGCTGGTTTCGACCGGCTGCGAATTCAATCGACGCAGCCGGGAATTTCACCCCGACTATTATCCTTTCGGCGATATCCAACGCCGTTCTATTCTGAACTCCCCCTCGGATGAGACCGATCGGGCTCGTTCCCAGCAGGATTACGAGGCGGTTTTTTTCGACACCCTGGTTTACGGCAATCGTTTTTCGTCTTTCGACCCTATCGACAGTCGCTCACACAAGCCCTTGAATGTTCAGGTAACCTTGAAATCTTACGCCTGGTCTTATGAATACGCTGACGATTTCGTGATTTTTGAATGCAAAGTCAAAAACATCAACGACCATGCTCTCGAAGGCGTCTATATCGGCCTTTATATGGATCCCGACAACCATGAGGATGTCCGCAATACTTCGGCCACCACCGGCGAGGGGAAACCACCGTCGCCGGGGGCGGATGACGATTTCGCCGGCTTCATAAAGACCTACCCGGCCAGCAACAGCGAGTGTGATTTTATCGATACCGTCAACACCGCCTGGTCGGTTGACAACGACGGCGACCCGCTCGGCACCGATTTCATCGTGCCCGGCATTACCGGGGTTCGTTTTCTAAGGCAGCCGACCGCATTCGAGAAATTGTCTTTCAACTGGTGGGTTTTCAACTACAACCCGGTTTATGATTTCGGTCCCCAGCAAATTGCCAATTACCGGCCGATGGGCAACGGCCTCGGCACCCCCATCGGTGACCGGAACAAGTACGCCATGATGAAAAACGGGGAAATCGATTACGACCAGATATATACTTACGCTATCCAGCCTACCGATCCGGTCTGGATATATCCCAAACAGCCTTACGCCCAGGTTTTTACCCGCGGGCGCGATGTTCAGTACGTCCTGTCCCTGGGACCCGTCAGCCTCGGACCCGGCCAGGAAGTGATCGTGCCGTTCGCTTTTGTCGGCGGTGAAGATTTCCACCGTTATTATAATAATTATAAAACCAACCTTCGCCGGATGTACGAACCGGACGCTTATTACGCCAACGTGAACTTCAAGAATTTCGCTATCAATTCCGTCTGGGCTTCCTGGGTTTACGACAACCCGGGGATAGATACCGATTCCGACGGTTATTACGGTAAATACACCATCTGCTGCGAGGGGGTATATTGCGACACCTTCTGGTACGAGGGTGACGGTATCGCCGACCTGGTCGGTGCCTCTCCCCCGCCGGCCCCGGTTTACTGGATAGGACCGACAGTGGGAAAAATCAGAATCCGCTGGAACGGCTTGAAAAGCGAAACCACCCCGGATGTTTTCTCGAGACGTTACGATTTCGAGGGCTACCGGGTTTACCTGGCCCGCGACGAACGCGAAACCAGCTTCTCCCTGGTGGCGTCGTACGATATCGAGGATTACCGCAAATACGTATTCGACATTGCCGATTATTCCTGGAACTTGCTCGACACCATCTTCACTCGCGAGGAACTGCGCTGTCTCTACGGCGACACCGTTAACGGCGACCCCTGCAGCGACAGCCTTTTCGACCCGACTCTTTACACCAAGGGTCAACCGTATATCCTGGGCGATTCCATGTTTTATTTCGCGGGTCAGGATTTCAACCGCTATATTCTCGGCAACTACCCCGAGGCCAATACCGGCATCAAAAAGATATATCCCGACCAGCCCTACCCGAGCATTCTCGACCCCCGGCTGGCCGACAGTTCCGAGCTGACTCCCGACGGTTATTTTAAATATTTCGAATACGAGTACACTATCGACAATCTCCTGCCCACCGTACCCTATTATGTCAATGTCACGGCTTTCGACTACGGTTCGCCCAAATCGAACCTGGGCCCCCTGGAAACCTCCCGCGCTTTTAACGCCAAAATGTTCTATCCGCTTAACACCCCCGATTCGGCGAAATCCAAAAATCTGGACGTGTACGTCTATCCCAACCCGTACCGTATCGATGGCGGCTATCTGGAGGCCGGTTACGAGGGCCGCAACGCCGAATTTTATATTCCGGACCGTCTCCGCCGCATTCATTTCGCCAACCTGCCGACGGAATGCACGATCGGGATATATTCACTCGACGGCGACCTGATTCGCGAATGGGAGCATAAGAAAGACCCCAGTGACGGGACGGCCTCGCACGACGAATGGGACCTTATAACGCGCAACACCCAGCGGATTGTGACCGGTATTTATTACTGGGTAGTCGAAGACAAAAACGGGCGCACCCAGATCGGCAAACTGGTAATAATTATGTAAGTTTTAAAAGGATTTTATGACCCCGCTCTTCTTAAGCGGGGTTTTTTATCCCCCAAAAGACGTTTGTACAACTTTCACAAACCTTCCAAGCGACTACCGGCTAATTGGTTATCCCCCAAAACACGCTCGGCTCCTTTTCTCTCCGGCGCATATTTTTGAAGATTTCCGTTGCTTTTTCGTTTTTTAATAATTTTTTTCTTACTATTGGTGTCATAAAACGTCACTTATATAATCAATATATACTATTGATGGAGAGGGAATCATGAACATGAAGGTTTTAATCCGGATTGTGCCTACCCTTTTTCTATTGATCCTTACCGCTTCCTCAACGTTCAGCCGCACCAAACCGATTGAGGGGGATGCGAAATCCCGCTACCAGTTATCCGCTACCCCGGCGCGCATGTGCCCGGGCACGCATAATGTCGGCAAAATCGTCCTGGCCGTTCACAACAACGGCAATTTCGGTTTCAGCGAGTATTCCAGCGGTTTAGACTGCTTTACCGGGGCCATCGCCCCTTACTGCGAATACCCCAAGGCATCCAACACCCAGTATCTTTATGCCGGATGTTTCTGGATCGGAGCCGTGGTCGGCCGCGACACTCTGGTATCGGTGGGTTCCGACGGCTGGCAGCATGTCGAGGAAATGTTTCCTTACGAATCGCCTTTCGGCGACATGGTCTTTCGCTCGATAATTGATCCGGCCAAACCGGAATTCAAGGGGGCCATCTCCGAACAGGATTATATTGCCGTTTATACCGACACCTTCACCACCGGTGTGGCGGGTCTGGGCAACGACGTTATCGACGGGCGGCCCCATCAGCCACTGAATATCGAAGTGACCCAGCGTTCTTTCGCCTGGTCTTACCCCTACGCCGAGGATTTCGTCCTGTTCGACTACTCGATTAAAAATATCGGCCGGGAGAAACTGAATTTAGTTTATATGGGCATTTATGTTGACGCTGACGTTCACCAGCAGGGGGCCCAGGAAGGTTTTGATGACGACATCTGCGGTTTTCTGGAAACTTATGTCAACCTTTACGGCGACTGCTATTTCGAGGATACGGTCTTTATCGCCTGGATCGCCGACAACGACGGCGACCTGAGCGGGGGCGGTTTGCTCAACACGCCCGTTCCGGACGTCACCGCCACCCGTATTGTCCGAACGCCGTCCGAGGAACTCGAGGTATCCTTCAACTGGTGGATATCAAACATGACACCTTCGCTGGATTTCGGACCCCGTAAAAAGAGTCAAAATTTCCGCGACCTGGGTTTCGGGCAGCTGGGCACCCCGGAGGGCGACCGCAACAAGTATGACTTTTTGAGAAACAAGGAATTCGACTACGACCAGGTCTATACCGCCACCATTACCCCCACCGACCCGGTCTGGCTCTATCCCGACCAGACCCTGGCCAATCTTTTTTCCAAGGGTTACGACACCCGTTACCTGTTGTCGTTTGGTCCTTTCTACATCGAGCCCGGCCAGACCCTGCCGATTTCTTTCGCTTACCTGGCCGGTGAAAACTTCCACACAATTCCCAACAACGCCGAGGACAACCTGATTAACAATTATGACCCCGACGCTTATTACGACAACTTGTATTTCGACGATTTGAGCCTGAACGCCATGTGGGCCTCATGGGTTTACGACAATCCCGGAGTCGATTCGGACAACGACAGTATTTTCGGTGAATTCCGTCTTTGCTGCAAAGATTCGGTCATCAACCGTATCGACACGATCGATGTCGGTCCGCCCCTGATTACCGATACTACCTGGCTCTACAATCAATGCGATACTTTCTGGTTCAAAGGTGACGGCATACCGGATTTCCGCGGCGCCTCGCCGCCCCCCTCGCCGGCATCCTGGGGCACCATGCGGGTCCTTCCCCTGGTGGGCAAAATCAATATCCGCTGGAACGGCTTCTTAAGCGAAAATACTCGTGATGTTTTCTCCCGGGAATTCGACTTCGAAGGTTATCGCGTCTATATTTCCCGCGACGAACGCGAGTCCAGCTATATCCTGCTGGCTTCCTATGATATTGAGGATTATAACCGTCTCGATTACAACAGCGTCAAAGGGGAATGGGAACTCAACGAGACCCCGTTCACTCTCGAAGAACTGCGCTGTCTTTACGGCGACACGGTCAACGGCAGTCCCTGTAACGACTTCAATTTTGACCCCAACCGGTATACCAAGGGCTCCCCACTGTTTACGGTTGACACCGCCGGCAACACGGTAACCTACGCTTTCGAACCCCAGGATTTCAACCGCTCGATTTTCGCCAACTATCCCGAAGCCACCACCCCGTTCAGGAAAGTATATCCGGAACAGCCCTACCCGAGCCAACTCAATCCCGACTCGGCCGATACTTCGGAACTGACACCCGAAGGTTATTTCAAATATTTCGAGTATGAATACACTATTGAAAACCTGTTACCTACTGTGCCGTACTATGTTAACGTAACGGCTTTCGACTTCGGCTCGCCGCAATCCGGTCTGGGCGCCCTGGAAACCTCGAAAACCGTTTTATCCCAGATAGTTTACCCGCTCCATTCGGTGGACTCCGTGGAGGCCAAAAACCTTGAGGTTTATGTCTATCCCAACCCGTACCGGGTCGACGGCAACTATATCGAGGACGGTTACGAGGGCCGCAACGCCCAGTATTTCATTCCCGACCGCATGCGCCGGCTGCATTTCGCCAACCTTCCGGCCAAATGTACTATCCGGATTTACACTCTTGACGGCGACCTGGTCCGGGAAATCGAGCACGATATGGATCCGTCTGACCCAACTGCCATGCACGACGAGTGGGACATGATTACCCGTAACACCCAGCGAATTGTGACCGGTATCTATTATTGGGTGGTCGAGGAGCCCAACGGCGAGACCCAGATTGGCAAATTCGTGATAATCATGTAAAAAGCATGAACTCATAAAAAAACCGCCGGTACAAATAACTCTTAACCGGCGGTTTTTTTATGACAAGTAAAATTAGTTCCCCTAAAACGGCGGTAAATAAATAGTCCCCCCAATAAAAAAACGATTGTGTGAATCAATTAATTACATATTTTATAATGTTTTGTATGAAAATATTTTTAGTTAAAAAGAAACCCGTATGCGTCATATCTTTAGCTATAATAATAATTAATTTAGGATGGGAATTATGAGTCGATACAATTTCTTCAAGCTGTTACTTTTAACTCTGCTGCTTGCCGCTATTCCCTTAACCGCCTATAACCGTACTTTCACGGATCCCAACGACCAGAAAGCCCGCCCGTCCCAGGCTACGGTAACTTTACCTTACTGTATGGCAGGCCATAATGTTGGCCGCCTGGTGCTGGCCGTGAATAACTATGGTTCGTTCGGTGACGGTTTCGCGATCGGAGCCTCCTCAGACTGTTTCACGGGAGTGACGGTTCCGTCTTGCGAGTATCCCCGGGGATCCAATACTTATTATCTTTTTGCCGGAGCCTTCTGGATCGGGGCCGTGGTTGGCCGCGACACCCTGGTTTCCGCCGGTGCCGACGGCTGGTACACTTTCCAGGAATTGCACCCCTACGAGTCTCCCTTCGGGGACATGGTCAAGCGCTCCATCATCGACCCGGCCAAGCCGGAGTTCAAGGACGCCATTTCCGAACAGGACTATATTGCCATTTATACCGACACCTTTACCTCCGGGGTCACCGGCCTGGCCAACGATGAAATCGACGCCCGCCCGCATATCCCTCTTCATATAGAAGTAACCCAGCGTTCCTACGCCTGGTCATACCCCTATGCCGAGGATTTTGTGCTATTCGACTATTCCATCAAGAACATCGGCCTGGAAGGACTTTCTTATGTCTATATGGGGATTTATGTTGACGCCGACGTCCACCAGCAAGGCGCCCAGCAAGGAGCCCAGGACGATATCTGCGGCTTCCTGCATACTTACGTCAATCCTTACGGGGATTGCTATTTTGAGGACACCGTTTTTATTGCCTGGATTGCCGACAACGACGGCGACCTGTCCGGCGGCGGTTTGCTGAACACCCCGGTGCCCAACGTCACCGCCACCCGTGTCGTCCGAACCCCGTCCGACTCTCTCGATGTTTCTTTTAACTGGTGGGTCAGTAACGGCACCGCTTCACTGGATTTCGGGCCTCGCCGGAAAACCGCCGATTTCCGCGACCTGGGTCATGGCGGGCTCGGCACCCCGTCCGGCGACAGAAACAAGTACGCTTTCATGCGCAACAACGAATTCGATTACGACCAGATTTACACCGCTTCCATCTCGCCCAACGACCCGACCTGGCTGTACCCCAACCAGACTATCGCCCAGGATATTTCCAACGGTTACGACACCCGCTACCTGCTGTCGTTCGGGCCTTTCAATATCGAGCAGGGCCAGACCCTGCCGATTTCATTCGCTTATCTGGGCGGTGAAAATTTTCATGACGTCACGAACCCCGACAACTGTCAGATCAACCTCATCGATAATTATTTCCCGGACACCTATTACGAAAATTTGGGTTTCGACGATTTGAGTAAAAACGCCATGTGGGCGTCCTGGGTTTACGACAACCCGGGGGTTGATTCCGACGATGACAAGTATTTTGGCGAGTACCGCCTCTGTTGCGAGGACTCGGTCCTCGACTATATCGACACTACCGATATCGGCCCGCCGCTCGTTACCGACACCTTCTGGCTTTACAACCAGTGCGACACGTTCTGGTACAAGGGTGACGGCGTGCCTGATTTCCGCGGCGCCTCGCCGCCCCCCGCCCCAGCCTCATGGAGCAGTATCAAAGACAAGTACGGCAACCCCATCCAGGTCAACAGCATGCGGGTGTATCCCTCGGTCGGCAAGGTGACTATCCGCTGGAACGGTCTCAGAAGTGAGACCACCCGCGACG
>Ga0210003_1000936_pt1 | contig 26002 bp, 15 predicted proteins | sample LantaG_FD_182804 | JGI IMG/M metagenome (GOLD analysis project Ga0210003, IMG submission 182804) | Deep subsurface microbial communities from Baltic Sea to uncover new lineages of life (NeLLi) - Landsort_02402 metaG (SPAdes) (version 2) | ecosystem: Environmental > Aquatic > Marine > Oceanic >... | reverse complement strand
TATTGCCTTTGTGATAGGGTTCGTTTTGTATGCGGTCCTCGCCAAGGCAGGACTCCAGCCGCCAGTGGTCGAGATGCCGGCAACAAAGCAGCGGGCAGTCTGAGCCGTCCGAAACGGACGCGCCGGAATAAGAACCTGAATCGCGAAGCAAGGGGCATTGACCGTTGGGGTCGCGCCGAATATGGACAATAACGTGACCGATACCCAGGCAAAGATGGCGGCTCGCTGGAAGCCAAAGTTGTTCTATGCGCTTGCAGTCGCCCTGTGTATCATCATTGCGCTTTTCCTGCTTTTTAGATTGCACCTCAAATCCCAGCTTCAGGCCAGGCTCCGCGTTATCAGCGCCGAGGGTTATCCCGTCTCCTGCGAAGAACTTGACCAATGGTACGGCATACCCGAAGGCGCTGAAAACGGGGCGTATGTGATTATGAAGGCTTTTGCTCACTTCACGCAATGGACGGGCAAACAGGAAGACCTGCCAATAGCTGCCTCGGGCGAGCTGCCGGGGCGCACGGAACCTCTGAGCGATAAGACAAGGACCGCTATCGACACGTATCTTGAGGACAACCGGCAGGCACTCGAAATCCTGCACGAAGCTGCCGATATAGAGCACTGCCGCTATCCCGTTGATTTCAGCGCAGGGCTCGACTTACTGCTGCCCCACCTGAACGACGTTAAGACCGGAGTGAAATTATTAGGGCTGGAAACCATAACGCACGCAGCGAACAAACAGCCCGAACTTGCCGTCCGCTCAATGGAATCGGCCTTTGCCCTGGCCCGGTCAGTCGAGAAGGAGCCTCTGCTTATCTCTCAGCTTGTCCGTCTGGCCTGCTTGAACCTGAATGTGCAGTTTATCGAACGAGTAATCAGCAGGGCCGACTTGACGGAGGAGCAGTTGTCCCGGCTTGGCCTGGAACTTCAAAACGCTCAGGACCTGTCGGCAATATCACGCGGCTTCGTTGGTGAGCTTTGTCAGGGAATCTACGTCTTCAAAAACCCCCAGGCTCAGGGCCAATTGCTTCAATTGGTTGGCAGACCCTCTTTGCCCTTTCCGGTATTGGTGGCTTATCGTGCTGTGGGGCTGGCCGAAAGCGACGCGGTCGCTTACGTCGACCTTATGTATGACTATATTAAAACCAATCAGTTGCCAATCAGCGAGCGACAAAGGGCTACCCGTGCTCTCGGCGACGCCATCGAATCAAAAATCGCTGAGACGTCACGTATCCACATTCTCCTCTGCACAGTGATGCCCCCCTTGGCCCGGGTCACACAACGTGACCTGAGGGCCATTGCTCATCTGCATACAGCGCAGGTGGGCCTTGCCGTTGAGCGGTATCGTTTGAAGAATGGTCGGCTTCCGGAGTCGCTTGCAGAGCTTGTTCCAGCCTACCTCGATGCGGTCCCGAAGGACCCGTTCGACGGCCGGGATATCCGATACAAAAAGCTTGATGTTGGTTTTGTGGTCTACAGCATAGGCGAAGACCAAAGCGACGACGGCGGCAGGGAAAAACCGCCAAGACGTGAAAAAGACAAGGGCGGCAGCTATGACATTACGTTCGTAATTGAGCGGTAGAATACCGCCTCCGGGATTCCGCGGGACCGGTGAGTTTTTCAGACTGCGCTGCAATAGCAAAAGTTGCCCTTTATGATATGAAAATGGTTATTTCGCAAGAATCTCATAATTCTCTGACGGCGTGGAGGCTCCACTGTGAGCGACAATAAGCCGGTAAAGAAACGAAGCTGGATACAGTATCTTCTGTACATACTGGCCGCACTTGTCGTTATCGGCCTGGCCGGCTTTGTGCTGTATCGATTGCACCTGCAATCAGAGTTGCGGGCCCGGCTCGACGCCATACGGGCAGCCGGTTATCCTGTAACCTTCCAAGAGCTGAATCAGTGGTATGCTCTGCCGGAAGGTGGTGAAAACGCCGCGAATACCTTATTGCGGGCCTTTGGGTACTACCGCCAATGGGACAAGACGTCGCTCAATGAGCTGCCGCTGCTGGGGCGCAAGGACCTGCCCGGCCGAACGGAAAAGATGGATGAGGAAACCAGGACTCTTATCGCGCAGTACCTTGCCGAGAACGACCGGGCGCTCGAACTTCTGCACGAAGGCGCCGCAATAGAGCACTGCCGTTATCATGTTGACTTTACCGCAGGCTATGCAATCTCGATGTCCCACCTGGGCGATATCCGTACGGGCGAGAAACTTTTGCAGCTTGAGGCTGCCTTGAGCGCCGAGAGCGGCAGTGGCGAATTGGCTGGGCGGTCAATCACGTCGATGTTCGCCCTGGCACGGTCGCTTTCCAACGAGCCGTTGGTTCTATCCGTGCTTATCCGCTGCGCCGTCCAGGCCTCTGCCGTCAGCGCTCTTGAGTACACTCTCAACAGGATAGAGCTCAGCGACGAGACGCTGGCTGAACTTGCTGTTACCATCGACAGCGCTGAGGACGTTTCGGGCGTAAATTGCGCATTAGTCGGCGAACGCTGCTTCGGGATTGACATTTTCAGAAACCCTTCGGCTCAGAAGCTCGGCATTTTCGCACCGGAAGTGCCGGTGGCGCCGGTCGTTGTAGTGTATCAACTCACCGGTCTGTGCGACAAAGATGCTATCACCTATCTTGACGTGACGAAGGAATATATCGAAGCCGGGCAATTGCCCCTGCACCAGCGGAGAAAAGCGATGAAGGCAACCTCCCGCAAGTTAGACGGACTCTCCAAAATCCACCTCCTACTGCGCAGGCTCGGTACCACCGTCGGCTCCACAGTGACAATGCTTGACGTTCGGACCATTGCTAAGCTTCGTACTGCACGGACCGCCGTTGCAATTGAGCGATATCGCCTTTCCAACGGTCGGCTGCCTGAGACGCTTGCAGAGCTCGTTCCAGCCTACCTCGATGCGGTCCCGAAGGACCCGTTCGATGGCCAGGATATCCGATACATAAAACGGGGTGTTGGTTTCGTGGTCTACAGTATAGGCGAAGACGAAAGCGACGACGGCGGTGTGGAAAAACAGCGGCGCCGAAGAGGCAGGGGCAGGGCGCCCTGTGATATCACTTTCATAATCGAACGATAAATTATACCCGGTGGCGGTCCGAGGCCAAAAAGGCAATAATTTCAGCAGCAGGGCGGTTTTTTACAAGAATTTTGTAACTTTTTGGCCTCGTTGTGCGTCTATATTATAGCCGGGATGCTATCCGCTTGAGTTTAAACCTTGACAAAAATCCGGATTATTAGTCAAATACATGTTAGATTGACACTAAACATACGCAGAACTCGAGGGCATTTTTATGCGGAAGGCATTCGAGAAAAAACTTCGGTTGGTTTGGCTTCGCTGCGGCGTCAACCTGCTTCTTGAGCAAACGGGGCGTGTGTTAATTATGGCAGGCGCAATAGCCGTGTTAGCGGTTCTTGTGGAACGCCTGCTGGCTTTAAGTGTCATAAGGGCCGGTATTCTGTGGACTTTTCTTGCTGCGGCGGTGGTCTTGATTGTCTTGCTCTGGTGGGCCAATCGACCCGGCCGGATGCAGGTTTCGCTGCTGCTTGATGACCGGCTGAAGCTGCACGAGCGATTCAGCACTACCCTGGCACTGGCTGAATCGACCGACCCTTTCGCCTCGGCAGCAAGGGCCGAAGCACGCGAAACCGCTAAATATATAACCCCCCAGGCATATTTTCCAATCAGGCTCTCCAGACGCTGGTCTTACGCAACGGCAAGCTGGGCGATTGTCACGGCTTTGTTTCTGTTTATGCCGCAGGAAGACCTGCTGGGCTTATTCGCAAAAAGCCGGAATGATAAGGAACAGGCCAAGCAGGTCGAGCTGGCCCAATCAGATGTCAATGACACCACCAGGGTGGTAAAATCGGTTCTGCAACAGTTGGATATTCCGGAACTTGCAGACGACTTGGCGGCGCTCGGTCAGATACCGCAAAAGGCCAACCCTGAAGAAATCAAAAGGCAGGCAATCCGAAAACTCGGCGACCTTTCCGACGAATTGAAACGGATGCAGGCCGGGACAAAGCTTGAGTCTTTGAACCTGCTGCAGCAGATGCTGAGACAACTGCCGGGCTCGCCCGACGCCGTGTCGCAAAAGCTGCGTCTGGCGCTGGCCCAGGGTAATTTCGCCCAGGCCTCCAATCTGCTCAAGCAGATGCAGAAAGAACTAATGCAAGGCGAACTCTCGGAGCAGCAGCGAAAACAATTAGCCGAAAAACTTCAGCAATTAGCCGAACAGCTCAAGCAGTTGGCCGCTAAAAACAAAGAGCTCGAAAAGGAACTTGAAAAGCTGGGCCTTGAGAAAAAACTCGCCAAGCTCAGTGAGCAGCAACTGCGCAATGCTCTGACGAAGAAAGGCCTGAACGCGGAGAAGATTGAACAGTTGCTGCAGAAGGCCGCCGCCAGCCGTATGGCCTGCAGCCGATGTTCCGGACTGGGCCGGGCAATGGCCTCTTGCGGAGGCGGCGCGGGCGGTTTGGCGGGTGACCAACTCTCGGCGGTCACCGACCAGTTGGACGAACTGGAGGCCCTGCAGCAGCAGTTGAAACTTACGCAGGCGGCCCTTGACCAGATTGGCCTGGCGTGCCAATGTCTTGGCCAGGGCATGTGTCAGGGCCTCGGATGCCGAGGTCCTTTCAGCAAGGGGCCAAGTGGGCGCGTCGGCTCGGGCACCGGGGGACCTGGCATAGGTTTCGGTGAGCGAGGCTATGACGACAGCGGGCAGACTTCGACCAAAAAGACGAAAGTGCAGAATAAATCCGGGCAGGGACCAGTAATTGCAAGCTGGTATTTTAAGGGCGCCCAAGTCCGAGGCGAGGCGAGGCGTGATTTTGCAGAGGTTGTCAAGGCCGGCCGAGACAGCGCCTCCGAGGCGGTAACAGAACATGAAATCCCTCGCAAGTATGCCGAGTCGGTAAAAGGCTACTTCGGCCACCTGGAAGAGTCAGGCAGTGATTAATCTGAGCCGGCCGCGGAGATGCCTTCGCGGGCGGTATTATGAAAGTGCAGAAAGTAGTCGCAAACACCGCTTTTTTGTGCCTTACAAAAACCGTGGTAAATCGAGTCTTTCTGCATATCCTGAAAGGAGCCGCTCTTGTGCAGGGAAAAGGGAAACTCACTCCACCGGCGATATGCCTCACATTACTGATGGTGGTTTTGCTGCCAATGCTTGGCTCCTGTGATGGACGTTCCGGTCACAAGACCGCAGAAGTTGTCTTGTATTGCTCGGTGGACCAGACATACGCCGAACAAATCATCCCGGAGTTCGAGAGGCAAACCGGCATCAAAGTGTTAGTCCGCTTTGATACCGAGGCCACCAAGACGGCGGGCCTGGTTCAGAAAATAAGGGCCGAAGCAGCGTCACCGCTGGCCGATGTTTTCTGGTCCAGCGAAGTCTTCTACACCATACGCCTGGCCCGCGAATCGCTGCTTGCCCCATACAGCAGCGAAAAAACGAAAACCTGGCCTGCAACCTTTGCCGACGCCAAAGGTCGGTGGTATGGTTTTGCCCTGCGGGCCCGCGTCATTGCCTACAATACCAATAGGGTCGGCCCACAGGATGCTCCGAAGACGCTCGAAGATACGCTTGAACCCGGGTGGAAGGGGCGTCTGGTTATGGCCGACCCCGGATTCGGCACGACAGGCGGGGATGTTGCAAGCTGGTTTGTCCACTACGGACCCGACCGGGCGAACGAAATTCTGCTGGCGCTCAGGAGAAATGATATACGTCTGGTCGAGGGTAACACTACCGTCGTCAAAATGGTTGCGACAGGTCAGGCGGACATCGGTTTTACCGACAGCGACGACGTCTATGCGGCACAGCGAAACGGCTGGCCGGTAGCGATGAACTACCTCGACCAGGGCGGTGACGGTCCACTGGCAATCCCAAACACCGCGGCGGTGATAAACGGCGCGCCGCATCCGAAACAGGCCCGCCGGCTGATGGATTTCCTGCTCAGCGAGAGGCTCGAAGAAATGCTGGCGCAAAGCGACTCTCACAACGCGCCGATTCATCCGGCCGTGGCCGAAAAATTCAAAGAATACGCCATCGGTAAAACTCTCGAAATCGATTACGAGAGAATAGCCGAGCAGTTACCCGAGTCCATCCGAACCGCGAGGGAGATACTCAGATGAGCGGCCTGTTACTGCCCGTCCGTCGCAGTGCAGGGATTGGCCGCTGTAGTGCCGGCTCGGCGATACTGTCGGCGGTTTCGCTGGCTCTATGGGCCGTGATTATTTTTCTGCCGCTTGTTGTTCTTTTTGCACGCGCAGTTTTTTCGCCGTTCGAATTGGCAGACAGTGACACTGTTTTTGCCTGTTTGTGTCGGTCTTTCGTTTTGGCCGCGGTTATCGGCGCAGTGGCGGTGCTGCTCGGTTATGCACCGGCAAGACTCTTAGGTACCCGCAGTAAGGGACAAGACCTGCTGCTTTTACTGCTTTTGATGCCGCTGGTACTGCCGCGTTATCTTTTCTACTACGCATGGACATTGTTGTTAAGTCCGACCACTCATCTCGGCACGTACCTTGCCGGCCGGGGCGAGCTTGCCAGGCTGGTCCACGGGTTTGCCTCGTGTTCGGTTTTGGTCTTGTGGTACTGGCCTTTGGCGGCGATTGTGCTCGCCCAGGGATGGCGAAATATCGACCGCCAAATCTGGGACTGCGCATCTTTGGATGCCGGGCGGACCCGAATATTTACGAGAATAACGCTTCCGCTGCTTGGCCGGCCTATGCTACTTGCTTTTGGAATATGTTTTGTGCTGTCACTTTCCGAATTTGCCACGTTCCATCTGGCCGGGGTAAGGACCGTCGGGACGGAACTCGCCGTGCTCTATCAACAAACAGGCTCAGACAGTGCCGTTGCAGTCGCCGCCAGTCCCATTGCAGCGGCGGCACTGGTGGTGTCGGTTCTCCTTGCCCGGAAGTCACGCTCGTGGGCTCTGCCCGCTGCCGCTCCGGGCCCGGTTCGATTCGAATCACAACGATGGCGGTGGTGCTGTCTGTTCGCCCTGGTTGCAATCTCACTGGTAGTGCCCGTTGGACTTCTGCTGATTAACATTACCCAGACCAGGCCGTTCGTGGACTTCCTGACACTGCATCTGGACGGGCTGCTGTGGTCGCTGGCCATAGCCGTTGTTGCGAGTATAATGGCACATCTGATTGCTTTTGCGGGATTGCCCTGGAGACGGACTGACCGCAGTCTTTTTCAGCCGGGCCCGCGCGACCCAAGCGTGCCTGTTGGTGGTCGCGGGTCGTATTGGCGCCGATGTCTGTCCTATACGGCACGCATCACGATATTTCTCGCCATGTTCATCCCGGCGTCACTTGTTGCAGTGAGCCTGTTGAGGATGCTGGCGCTGTGCAAACTGCCGGCGTCATTCCGGCAGGGCTGGTATATTGTCTCTGCCGGTCAGGCCGCTCGTTTTGCCGGTGTGGTCCTTATCATATTTGTCCTGGCCCGGTCTTCGCACATCAGGCAGCTTACGGAGATGGCTTCTGTCGACGGCGCGTCGAACTGGGCAGTCTGGCGGCACGTGCACCTGCCGCGCACCTGGCCGCTCTTTGTCGGGTCTTTTTTTCTGGTTATTATGTTGAGCGTTACGGAACTGTCGGCCACAATGGTTCTGCTGCCGGCGGGCCTGCCCAACTTTGCCCAGAGACTGCTGAATCAAATGCATTCCTTACGTGAGCAGTCGGTAATCGCATCGTGCCTGATACTTACCGTTATGTTCCTGATTATGGCGATAATTGTCGTGTTGCTGATGCGAACGGTGCGGACATATCGGCAGGTGCTTCTGTTGGTTATAGCCGCTGGAATTTTCCTGACGGGTTGTGACGATAAAACGGGCCTGACTGCTCCTGATTACGTTCTTGGCGCTTTCGGCCGAACCGGACGTGGCCGGAGTGAATTTATGTATCCGAGGGCGCTCGACGTCGCAAAGGACGGTTCACTTTTCGTAGTCGACAAGACCGGCAGAATTCAGCACCTTACCAAAGAAGGACAGTTCCTTGATGCAATCAAGATGCCTCTGGTAGAAGCTGGAAAACCGACAGGCATATCGGTAGGGCCAAACGGAAATCTCTACGTTGCCGATACGCATTACTATCGCGTTGTCGTCTTTTCGCCCGACGGTAAACTGATTGACCAATTTGGCCGGTACGGTGAAGAACCAGGCTGTTTCATTTACCCGACCGACGTTGCTTTGGCCGAAGACGGCAGAATCTTCGTAAGCGAGTACGGCGGCAATGACCGGGTCAGCGTCTTTGACCGACAGAAACAGTTGCTGTACTGCTTCGGGACGTATGGCAGCGGAGAAGGACAATTTGCCCGGCCTTCGGCACTTTGCATCGACCAGTTGCGCAAACGGCTCTACGTGGCAGATGCCTGCAATCACCGCATTGCAATTTACGACCTTGATGGTAAACTAATTGGATATATCGGCTCGGTTGGCCAGGCCGCCGGCAGGCTTCGTTATCCCTACGACCTGGCCCTGTTGTCCGACGGAACATTAGTGGTCTGCGAATACGGAAATAATCGGCTGCAGCTATTTAGCCCCGAGGGCAAGAGTCTCGTTGTGTATGGCGGTCCAGGCCGGCAGTTGGGACAATTGGCGTATCCGTGGGGCGTGGCGGTCGGTGCCGGACGAAGGGTTTTTGTAGTCGACGCCGGCAATAACAGGATTCAAATATGGCGGCTATGATTACGGCTTACAGTTTCTACTTTGCCGAACCGTGGTGGCTGCTGGCCTGCCTGTTGGTAGTGCCGGTCATCTGGCTTGCCAGGCGAAGCCTCGGCGCCCTTGGACGATTTCGCCGAGTCCTCGCTGTAGCCTTGCGGTGTGCAGTGATAATCATTCTTTCAGTACTGCTGGCCAGACCCATGCTTACCCGTAAGAACCAGCGGCTTACCTTAATCGCCGTCATCGACCGCAGCCAATCCATCCCGACTGACCTTCAGCAGGCCAGTTTAGAATATCTCCGCCGAGCTTTAGCCGCTAAAGACCCGCGGGACCGCCTGGCGGTGGTGGATATTGCCGAGGTAGCCAGTATCTCCAAACTGCCTTCCGTCGACACTGAGCTGCGTCAGCGCAATCTTACCCTCAGAGGCGACCAGACCAGACTCGCCGACGGTATCCAAATGGCTATGGCCATAGCTCCGCCGGACACGGCGGTAAGGATTCTGCTGATAAGTGAGGGAAACCAGACCGCCGGCGACCTTAAAGAGGCTGCACGGCTCGCGGCGGCGAACAAAATCCCTATCGATGTACTTCCTATCTACTACAACTACGACCGGGAAGTCATTTTCAAGCGCCTGGCTGTGGCGTCAAGGGCCAGAAGCGGCCAGACGGTTTCGCTGCGATTTATTCTCAGCAGCACGTCGAACACACGCGGCAGGCTGCTGCTGAACCTCAATGACAAGCCCGTAGACCTCGCGCCTGGGTCGGAGCAAATCGCAGCGCCTGTGGAGCTGCAGCCGGGAACGAACGTTAAGACCGTCTCTGTACCGCTTGGCAGCCGAGGTATACACGAGTTCGATGCCGTTTTCATACCGGACGACCCCAATGCCGACAGGATAACTCAAAATAATCGCGCCAGCGCGATAACCTATGTCGCCGGACCGGGCAATGTAATGGTGGTTGACGCCGACGGCTCAACGGCCCCGACTTTGAGCCGGGCCCTGCAAAACTCCGACATAGACGTGCGGAATGTCCTGGCATCGGAGTTTCCGGACAATCTTGTCAAGCTGATGAGTACCGATGCGGTCATCCTGGTCAACACCGACATCAGCCACTTCACGTACGAGCAGCAGGAAATGCTGTGCCGTTATGTTACCGACCTTGGTGGCGGCTTGATTATGGTAGGGGGGGCGCAGTCGTTCGGAGCCGGCGGATGGATAGGCTCACCGGTAGCCGATGTGCTTCCTATAGACCTCGACCCGCCGCAGAAAAAACAACTGCCCAAAGGCGCGCTTGTGCTGATTATGCACGCCTGCGAGATGCCCAAGGGCAACTACTGGGGCAAGAGGGTCGCAATTGCCGCGGTGAAGACACTAAGCCGGCTGGATTTGGCCGGTATCCTGGCCTACAACTGGCAAGGTTCCGGTAACTGGGTTTTTCCTCTTGCTGAGGTCGGCGACAAGAAGGCCGTCGTCGCAGCCATAGACAATATGGTTATGGGCGATATGCCGAGCCTTCAAGCCCATCTCCAGCAGGCTTACGACAAACTCAGCGTATGTGAGGCGGCCCAGAAGCACGTGATTGTAATAAGTGACGGCGACCCGCAGCCGCCCACGAAACAACTGCTCGACCAATGTAAACAGGCCGGGATTACGGTTACCGGAGTTGTCATTTTCCCGCATAATCCGAATGACAAACAAAGCCTGCTGCGGGTGGCGAGGCTGACCGGCGGACGATTCTATGATGTGACTAACCCCCATCAACTGCCCCAGATTTTCATTAAGGAGGCACAGGTTGTCCGGCGCAGCCTGATAGTTGAGGAGACCTTCTCACCGAGCCTGACCTTTTCGCTGACGCAGATTATAAAAGGCCTTAATTTTCCACTTCCTAATCTTGACGGCTACGTGCTGACGGGTCCGAAGGGCGGGCTTTCACAGGTTATCTTCTCGAGCAATGAGGGCGACCCTGTCCTGGCCACGTGTCAGTCCGGGCTTGGTAGATGCGTAGCCTTTACAAGCTCGGTTGACAGTCGATGGGCCGCCAACTGGCTGCAATGGCCGGGCTTCGAAAGATTCTGGGAGCAGACCGTCCGCTGGGCTGCAAAGCCCGCCCAGTCATCCGATTGCGAAGTCTTCGCGGACGTTCAGGGCCGGGATGTTACCGTCAATGTCGAAGCACTCGACCAAGAGGGTGATTTCCTCCAGTTGGCCAATATCGAGGGCCAGGTCATAGCACCGGATGCATCCGCAAAACCTGTTGAATTGACGCAAATAGGGCCCGGTCAGTACCGGGGGCGTTTCCGGGCAGGCGGCTCAGGCAGTTACGTTGTAAACCTGCGGTATCGAAGATTAGGCGAAACCGCCAAAACTCGCCTTGCCCAGGCTACGGTGAGCGTTCCGTTTGCACCCGAGTTTCGCGACCTTTCTGATAATGCGCCGCTGCTGAAGGAAGTCGGTGAAATAAGCGGGGGCCGGATTTTGGGCGCCGACCCAAATCAGGTCGAGCTTTTTGATTACAGCGGGGTGAAATTCCCGGAGACACATCTTCCGCTTACTCGCAAATTGATGTTTATCTGGCTGGCGTTGTTTCTTGCGGACGTTGCAGTTCGCAGAATCGCTGTCGATTTTCGTGCGGTTGCTCGTCGCATTGTCACCGTTGCACGCTCACTTCGCGGCGGGCGCAAGGCCGGACAGACTATAGACCGGCTGAAGGTTGCTCGACAGAAGCTTCGCGAGCAGCTTGCCGCCCGTTCGGCTGAATCAACCGCTTCAAGGAGGTACCAGGGCGCAGATAAGTATTCCGCAGAGGCGCCGGTTGCCAGGACCCAAACGAAGGCCGAACCAGAACCGAAGAAACCGCCTGAAAAGGTTGAACCGGCGGCCAAAGAGCCTCAGCCCGAGCGGTCGCACATCGACCAGTTGCTCAAGGCCAAGCGCAAAGCCGCCGAGCGTCGAAAAACCGACGAGACAGAGAACAACCAATAATTGCATAGGAGATTGTTAAAATGTCAAAAACAGAAAAAGACGTCGAAGAAAAGTGCCGCGATTTTCGAGAAATGTTCGAATCGCTCTGCCGCGAGATAGGCAAGGTGATTGTGGGCCACGAGGAAATCGTAGAAAACGTACTTGTCTGCCTGTTTTCCAACGGGCACGTTTTGCTTGAGGGAGTGCCGGGTCTCGGCAAGACGCTGCTGGTTCGCACGCTAAGCTCGGCTCTGTCGCTCGAGTTTCGCCGGATACAGTTTACGCCCGACCTGATGCCGGCCGACATCATCGGGACCAACATTGTTATGGAGGACCAGAGCACCGGCAGGCGTCGCTTTGAGTTTCAGAAGGGCCCGATTTTCGGGCAGATAATACTGGCCGACGAAATCAACCGCGCCACCCCGAAGACCCAATCCGCGATGCTCGAAGCCATGCAGGAACACTCGGTTACGAGCGGCGGTGAGCTTCGCAGACTGCCGGAACCCTTTATAGTCCTGGCGACGCAGAACCCGATTGAGCAGGAGGGCACCTATCCTCTGCCGGAGGCCCAGCTCGACCGGTTCTTCTTCAAAGTGCTGGTTCCGTACAGCAACCGCGACGAGCTGCGGACAATCCTCGACCGGACAACCACCGGTGAAGAACCCAAGGCCAGCCCCATCGTCGATGCCGACCAGATAATCCGGGGCAGAGACCTGGTAAGGCGAGTAGCCGTCGCACCGCACGTTCAGGACTACGCCATCCGGCTTGTGTTGGCCACACACCCGCAAGGCGAATTTGCAACGGAGATGACCAACCGGTATGTTCGTTTCGGCTCTTCGCCTCGGGGCGTGCAGTCGCTCGTTTTGGGCGGCAAGGTCCGGGCACTGCTCGACGAGCGTTATCACGTTAGTTTCAGTGACATTGCAGGGTCGGTACCGCCCGGCCTGCGTCACCGGATACTGCTGAACTTTGAGGGCCAGGCCGAAGGGATAACGGGCGATGATGTGCTCAACGAGATAATCGAGAAGACTCCCAAGTCACTTGAAAAAGGCGTTAATATATCATGAGCGACGGTGAGACTATAACTCCGCGCAAGAAGATTACAGACCTGCTCGAGCCTGAATTTATGGCCCGGCTGGATTCGCTCGATGTGCTCAGCCGTAAGATACTGCAGGGTAAACTCCAGGGCGAGCGACGCTCCAAGCGCCGAGGCCAGAGTGTGGAATTCGCCGACCACCGTCCATACGTCGCGGGCGACGACCTGCGATTTGTAGATTGGAATATCTACGGCAGACTGGACCAGTTGTTTCTGAAATTGTTCCTCGAAGAACAGGACTTGACCGTCAACATCGCAATCGACACCAGCGCCTCTATTTCTTTGCCGGAGCCTTCCAAGGAGCGTTTTATCAAAAAGTTAGCCGCCGCGCTGGGTTACGTTGGCCTGGTCAACAATAATCGTGTAACGATAAGTACGTTTTCAGACGGTATAAAGGCTCAGATTACAAATATGCGAGGCCGCAATTATCTATCTCGTATGGCCGAGCTGCTCCTGGGCGCCGAGGCTGTAGGCCCGTCACATTTCAACGCCGCGTCCCGGCAGCTCGCGGCCGGACGCATCGCCTCAGGCATAATGATAATCTTGTCCGACTTTTTCTTCAAAGAGGGCTTCGAGGACGGCCTGCGGCGACTGATTGGGCGAAACTACGACCTGTATGTTGTCCAGGTACTGTCGGAGCAGGAATTCGAGCCGGACTTCACCGGTGATTTGAAATTGATTGATGTTGAGGATGCCGACCACGCCGAGATTACAATCAGCTCGGCCCTTATCAAATACTACAAGCGCAACCTCGCCGCTTATTGCAATGAACTGAAGGATTTTTGTACCCGCCGTGGTGCTACCTATGTGCTTGCCAGGTCCGGCGATTCGGTAGAGGCGCTGGTCCTGAATTATCTGCGGCGGATTCGATTACTGCGTTAGCTTTCAGGAAGAAGAACTTATGCAATGGTTGACACCATTAACCGCCGTTTATGCCGCAGCAGTTACTGTGCCGCTGCTGTTGCTGCTGTATTTCCTCAAGCTAAAACGCGCTGAGAAGTTGATATCGACCACACTGCTGTGGAAACGAGCCGTTCAGGACCTCCAGGTAAATGCGCCTTTCCAGAGGATAAGACGCAACCTCCTTCTGTTTTTGCAGATGCTTCTTCTTATTGCAATTCTGCTTGCCCTTGGTAAACCGGTTCTGTCGCTTACCACCGGTCCCGGCCGTCGATACGTGCTGCTTATTGACCGCTCGGCGAGTATGAGCGCCATCGACGCTGGTTCAGGCGGCGCAACCCGGCTGGATACGGCAAAACAACAGGCGAAAGAGTTTGTCAGGTCTCTTCGCAGCAAGGAGTTTTTCTCTCTCAGCACAAGCGCCGACCAGGTAATGGTCATCGCGTTTGACACTCACGCAAAAGTGATGTGCAACTTCACCCCCGACAAGGCTCAACTGCTCTCGGCCATAGATACTATAACCGCCGGTCACAACCGCAGCTTGTTGTCCGAGGCCGTGGCGGTGGCCCGGGCGTTCGCTCAATCGCCCGGCGTTGAAGCCAACAACCGCAGCAGCCAGGAGCAGGCTCAGCTTGTCCTGTTCAGCGACGGCAGAATCCAGGACGCCGACCAGGTCGTAGTAAGCCCCGGCGAAATGATTTTTAACCGGACAGGCAAATCCGGCGACAATATCGCAATTACCGCCATGCAGGCCAAAAGGTCCTATGAGAATCCGGAGCAGGTCAGCGTCTTCGCGACACTGGCCAACTATGGCACCGAGCAGGTGACAACCGATGTTCAGCTAAGTCTCAACGAGGATGTTCGTGCGGTAAGGTCGGTGCCAATCCCGCCGCGAAGTACCGCCGGCGCCGGCGATGCGAATAAGCCGGGCAAAATGGCCATAAATCTCACCCTGACACGCGCCGAAGCCGGCATCCTTGAAGTAAGACAGTTGAGAGCAGATGCGTTATCCTGTGACGACGCTGCCTGGGCTATTCTGGCGCCTCCGAAAAGGTTGTCTGTGCTGCTTGTAACTGCCGGCAACGTTGTGCTCGAATCGGTGCTCAGGGCCTGCCCGCTTGCTCGGTTCGAAATGTGCTCGCCGAGTGAGTTCGAGCAGATGGACCACGCACTGCTCAGCGTGGAGCAGCCTTTCGACGCTATCGTTCTTGACAACTTCTCACCCGCCGAGCTGCCGCGGTGTCGATACTTGGTTTTTGGTCGGCCGCCGGATGGTATCGATGTCTCAGTCTCCGGTCAGCTCGAGAACCAGGTAATCGTTGATTGGCGAACAAGACACGCCGTATTGAAATACGTCAATCTGGTGAACCTTTTTGCCGCCAAGTGCTACAAAATGGACCTGCCGCGCGACGCAGATGTTCTGGCTGAATTCAACGAGACGCCGGCGATTGCGCTTTTGCGCCGCGGAGGAAGCATCTTTTTGCTGGCGGGCTTCGATGTCATGCAGAGTAACTGGCCATTCGAGCCGAGCTTTGTCCTGTTTTGTTATAACGCCCTCGGTTTTCTCGGCACTGAATTCGGACAGGAGCAGCAGAACAACCTGCAGGTCGGCCAGCCGATTGTTGTTGACGGTTTGTCGCCGGACACCGAAGCTGTAATTTCGGGTCCCGGTATATCTCAAGAACAGCTCAAGGCCAATCCGTCCGGTTCGATACGCCTGCCCGCCACAGATACGGTAGGCGTTTACAATATCGAATTACCCGACCAGCAGCCAAAACTTTTCGCGGTCAATTTGCTTGACTCGGCTGAAAGCAATATAGAACCGGTCGACCAAATCAGCCTCTCAGGCGAACAGGTAAAGGCCGAGGAGCACGCCGGCGCCCGGGCAAACCTGCCGCTGTGGTCGTTCCTGGTGGGGCTGGCTTTGGTACTTGCTTGTCTGGAATGGTGGGTGTATAATTCTAAGGTGCGGATTTGATGCGATTTATGCACGTATTATGAGGCCCAAAGATGTTACGTTTGTTGTTGATATTTGCTGTTGTTTGCATTGCTGCGTCCGTCGGTCTGGCAGCCGACGAATCACCATTTAACGTCGATTGCTTCTGCGGCTGGGGTGGATACTACCGCCCTATGGAGTGGACTCCCGTCGAAATCGGAATCAGCAGCACGCTCACGAAACCTTTTGAAGGGGCTGTGAATGTCACCACTCAGCAGGACGGCCTGAACACGATGAACATAACCCACGGATTCGTCCTTACGCCTGATATCCCGCTCAGGTTGCCGTTGGTTACGAAGATAGCCTTTGCTGCCGACAAATGCCGCGTAAGGCTCACCGACGGCCGAGGGCGAACGCGCTGGTATCACGAGTTCGAACTCTGGAATTTTGCTCAGCGCAATCGCTATCTGACCGTTGTCAGTGAAATGGACCTGTTGGTCGGCCTGATAGGCAGCAGAAAGTTTGGCCTGGTGCGTCTGCCGAAAGAATCGGTATGTACCACCAAAGGCAACCAGGGAAAGGTTTATGTCGCCGATAAGCTTCCTCGGGGTGTGCCATGGGACTGGACGGGCTTTGCCTCCTTGGATTCACTTATCCTCTGTAACCCTGACTGGAGCGCATTTAACAGACATCAGTTAGGCGCTATAGCAGAGTGGGTGTCAAACGGAGGAAAGTTATTGCTTATTCTTGGAAGTCGGCCCATGCCGGCTGACAACCCGCTTGTCGATTTGCTTCCTTTTGAAATCCAGCAGGAAAAGCAAACGACCGTCAGCTCCGAAACTCTGGAGACATTAAGACTGGATTCCAGCCGGGTCGAATCCGTTGTCTGTCGGTCGCTCAAACCCAAACCCGGCGCCCAAGCCTGCACGGCTGAATTGCTGAACAACAGCGAATGTGTCTTTGCAACCGGATATGCCGGTTTCGGTAGCGTCGCCGTGCTGGGTTTCGACCCGTCGGATTTGAGTGACAGGCAGATGAAACATTCCTCCAGGTTTTGGGTAGGCCTGATTGAAGCGTTGCTTGAAGGGCCGCCTTCCGAAGGGGGCGCCCTGACCGGTGAGACTCATCCCGACAGGAATGATGGCGGCAGCGAGCGTTCTTACGCCAACCGCGGCATAGAGTTCGTCGAGGACGCCGAGGCTCACTTAGGCAGCAGAGGTAACGAAAACAATTACAACCCTGGTCTGGCTCAGGCCGGAAGCAATGCAGTTATGGAATACCTCTATGATATTCCTGAAATGCGGCCTTTGAGTATCTGGTGGGTAATCGGCCTGCTTACCGCTCTGGCGATATTGCTCGGGCCGGTGGACTACAAGGTACTAAAACGCAAAGACCGGCTGCCCCTGACGTGGCTGACGTGCGCCGCCTGGATTGCAATCTTTACCGCCGGGGCGTACTATGGCGTTCAGGAACTGCGAGGCGGCAAGATGCAGTTGAGAGCCGTTTCAGTCATTGACGGAATTGCCCCGAACCAGTCCGTGTGGTCAACCCGCTATATGGGACTGTTTGCACCTCGCAGTGCCGACTACCGACTCGATGGTTACGAGTCTGACCAATGGTGGAACGACCAATGGTTCTCGGCAATGGCCCCAAGCGAGGAATCAATCTATGCTTATCGGCGCGAACCGGCACGCAGGAACATCTACTGTGTGCAGCAGGACGGCTACAACCGCCCGTATTCGATACCTATCAACATATGGACCATCCAGTGCCTGATAAATGAATCGCCTCGGGAGAAATTGCCGCTGCGGGCAACGGTGAGCCGCGACGGCGAGAGAATTGTTCTCAATATCACAAACGACTGCAACAGTCCCATCAAATCGGGCTATGTACTTTTCGCCGGCGGGCGAAGCTTGAAGTTTAAAGATGTCGCTGCCGGAGAAACCAGGCAATTTACCGGTGATTTAACTCATGACGATTTCTGGTCGCGACAAGTCAACCAGCTTCGCAGCACGAAGCATCTTCATCAATTCCGTGGCAGCTTTCAGAACGAAAAGGCCTTGTTCGCACGGGGCTGTCTCCAGCGGACAAACGCCATACTGGCATACCTGGAACAGGGGGCCGCGGTGGTTTATGCGGTGTATGATGATGCTGCCGTGCCGTTTACGGTGGAGAAGCGTTCGTGTGATTACCAGCACATACAGTTGGTTCGACAGGTTGTTTTCCCCGACGAGCTCGATTCGACGGGACCTGAGGAACAATAGCTGCCGAGGGTGCTTTTGCAGAAGTTTTGATATCGCAGAGACCGGAGAATGAAAAGATGATACAGACCAAACGTCTTACCAAGTACTACGGTAACCTGGCGGCCGTTATCGACTTAGACCTCACAATTGAAGAGGGCGACATCTTCGGCTTTATAGGCCCGAACGGCGCGGGAAAGACCACCACGATGCGTATTCTGGCGACACTGCTCGAACCTACCCGCGGCACGGCTCTTATCAATGGCCTGAGTGTAACCAAACAGGGCAAGAAGGTGCGAAGACTCGTCGGCTATATGCCGGACTTTATGGGCGTCTACGACGACCTGAAGGTCTTCGAGTACCTGGAATTTTTCGCAGCCGCTTTTGGAATCGAGCGCAGAAGACGCAAATCCATCGTGGAAGGCGTACTCGAGCTGACCGACCTCAAGTCCAAACAGAACGTTGATGTGGACAGTCTTTCTCGCGGTATGCAGCAGAGACTCGGCGTTGCCCGCGTGCTCGTCCACGACCCAAAGGTGCTCATACTGGATGAGCCCGCCAGCGGCCTGGACCCGCGAGCCCGAATTGAAATCAGGGAGCTGCTGCGTGAGCTCAAAAAAATGGGCAAGACCATTATGATTTCAAGCCATATCCTCAGCGAGCTCGAAGAAATATGCGACCGCGTTGGAATCATCGAACACGGACGTATGGTCTTCAGCGGTTCCATGGAAGAGATCATCTCGCGGCTCGGCATACAGAACAAGGTTCGGGTAAAGGTCCTGAATAACCGCCAAAAAGCGGTCGAGCTGCTTTCAGCCCTGCCTCAGGTTCGCCAGGTCCAGACACTCGACGACTATATCGCCGTGGCATTCCACGAAGGACAAACAGGTGACGGTATCATCGCTCGAACGCTTGTTAACGGAGGCATCGATATTATTTCTATCCAGCCTGAAAAGCTCAAACTTGACGATGCATTCCTCCAGCTAACCAAGGGCATCGTCCATTAGACCTGCTACGGCTGCGTACAGCAAAGGGTCCGTATGACGGCGGTATTATCCAAATTCTGGAAGGTTCTGAACCCCGCCTGGCTCACGGGGCCCATATTCGGCAAGGAGCTTCGCGTATCCAGCCGGAGACGCCGAAACTATGTGCTGCGCTTCGCCCATCTTATTCTGTTGACGGTCTTCGTGGCCATGGTCTGGCTAACTGCCGTCCAGTTATATGGGCGGCCCAGTAACGCCTTACAGTCGGCCAGAATGTCACAGGCGGGAATAGTGATAATCGGCGCTATCATCTTCTTCCAGTTCGTACTCACTCAACTAATCGCGGTTGTCATGCTCAGCACCTCTATCAGCGACGAAATATATCACCGTACGCTCGGCGTATTAATGACCACGCCCATCAACAGTCTGCAGATAGTTATGGGAAAGCTGTTGAGCAAGTTACTGCAGTTAATTCTGCTTCTGGCGATAACTCTGCCGCTGCTTGCTATTGTCCGCGTCTTCGGCGGCGTGCCCTGGGACTATGTCGTATCCGGGCTGTGCATAACCCTCACGGCGGCACTTTTTGCCGGCTCGCTCAGTTTATACTTTTCCATTCACAGCCGGCGTGCTTACGTGGTGATTCTGAAAACCGTATTTACTCTTGCCTTTTTTTATGCCTTTATCCCCGCAATAACCATAGCACTTTTGCGTGAACGAGCCCCTGAAAGAGCGACCTTACCCGTTTTGGTACTGCTTAATCCATTTGCTATGTTGGTAATCAAGACAACCTCATTGACTGCTCCGGCCGCCGGCGCGATGCTGTTATGTCGCTGGTGGTGGCACTGTGTAATTATGCTTGCCTGCACAGTCGTGGTCCTGGCCAGGTCCGTACAAATCGTCCGCAGAGTCGCACTTCGCCAGGCCTCCGGACAACTCAGGCCCGAGTCCAAACGCCGCCGAAAGCGAAGGTGCCGAGCGGGTGCCGGGACGCAGGCTGAGCAGTCATACGGACCGGTCAGGCGAGTCCGCGGCCCCTGCGTTATCTGGAAGGAGATAAGGGCTCCAATAATTCAGGGAGCCGACCGAACAAACAGCATCATCGGCCTGGGGATTGCCGTTGCCGCTCTGCTCGTAACTTACGCTGTATGTATGCTTAACAGGTGTCTGGATGACAACACGACGCAGGTTTCCTACGTACTGGTTTTTGTAATTCTGGGCTTGGTCGTCAACATAGTGCCGGCGGCGGCAAGTATCACCTCAGAAAAGGAGACTCGTTGCTGGCCCATCCTGCTTGCCACGCCCATCGATGACTGGAGTATCCTGCTTGGCAAAGCCGTCGGCGTTGTCCGTCGCTGTCTGCCTATCTGGCTGTTGTTGGCGGGGCACGTTCTGCTTTTTGTCGGGAAGGGATACATACATCCGGTGGCTGTAGTGCATCTTGCCCTGGTTGTGACCTGGCTCATTGTGTTTCTCTCCGGGTCCGGGTTGTATTTCAGCGCCCGCCTGCGGCGCACAACCTCTGCGGTGGTTGCCAACATCGCCCTTGCCATTGTGCTTTGGGGGGCTCTTCCCATGCTGTTCGGACCGGTTGACGCGATTGCGCGGGGAGGGCTCCTGTCTGAAAGGTGCATGTCGGCAAATCCGTTTGTTCAGGCTGTGGTAATAACGCACGGCGCCGGCGGCGCCTACAATGCGAGCGTTGCTCTGTCACAACTGCGCTACGAGTGGCCCGGACGCATCTTGCAAACGGCAGCAACGACCAAAATTCTGCTGACCACCTGGATTATTTATGTGCTGGCAGGTGTATTCCTCGCCTGGCGGGCAAAACGCCTGTTCAGAAGGAATATATTCTGAGCTGCCGCAAGAGAATCTAATGACTGCTGCTTTAATGGATACGGTTTCGAGGTGCGTGACCCTGTCATGGCTGACAGGGCCTATCTTCGATAAAGAATTGAGAGTCTCGAGCAGAAGAAAAAGGAACTACCTTCTTCGCTTTGTCTACGTTGCAGCGTTGACGTTGTTTGTAGCTGTTGCCTGGTTTCAGGCCGTAAGTATCTATAGTCCGGGTTCGATGACTTTTACAGTTTCCCGTATGGGCGAGGCCGGTAAGAGTATTACCGGCACCATCGTCTGGTTCCAGTTCATTGCCGCCCAGCTAATCGCGGCCGTCATGCTCAGCACTGCTATTAGTGATGAAATCTACCACCGCACTCTCGGCATGCTTATGACCACGCCCATCAACAGCTTCCAGATTGTCATCGGCAAGCTCTTCAGCAAGCTGCTGCAGTTGATTCTGCTGCTGGCCCTGAGCCTGCCTCTGCTGGCGACCGTGCGTGTGTTCGGCGGAGTGCCGTGGAATTACGTAATCTCCGGCATTTGTGTTACCATGACAGCGTCTGTTTTCGCAGGTTCGCTCAGCCTGTTTTTCTCCATCTACAGAAAAAGGTCTTCCGAGGTTGTCAGTTTAACCGTTCTCGTTTGCATTATTCTCTATGCCGCAGTACCGGTTTTCACCGGACTCTTGTCATCTTCTTATAAGTTCCTGGCAATCGGCGACGCTCTAATCATTCATATCAATCCTTTCATGGTGATGTTTTACGGCACAGACCAATTGCTTAACCCTTCTTCAGCCCCTCCTGCTGTTCATTGGGTCGTGCATTGTCTTATTATGCTCGGTTTTTCCACACTCTGGCTGGTCTTGGCCTCGCTTTGTGTGCGCAGGGTGGCCCTGCGTCAGGCAGCAGGGCAGGCCGGCATCTTCGCAACGCGAAAAGAACGCCGACTTGCAAGGAGCAAAGTCCCGACTGCGAACGGTGCTGAGGATGAGCTTGCGCCGCCCAGGCCCGTCAAAGGTCCACCTATTGTGTGGAAAGAGATGAGAAGCCCACTGGTAAAAGGTCGTCTGAAAAACGTTCTGACCCTGATTTTTGCAATTGTCGCGCTATCGGCCGCCTACGGCGCTTGCGTTTATTACAGGTGCCTGGACGAGAAAGCAGTTCAAACGGCTTTTGTAATTGCCTTTTTCTTTATGCTTCTGCTGCGTATCGCTACCGTTTCTTCGACGTCCGTCACTTCAGAAAAGGAAGCACGAACCTGGCCCATACTGTTGACCGTGCCGCTGGATGAGAAACGAATAGCCTTTGAAAAGATTGTCGCCTCCTGTCTTGTCGCCTGGCCGTTCTGGCTGCTGCTTGCAGCCCATATTATTGTTTTTGCACTTGCAGGTTTTATCCATCCGCTGGCCATTATTCCGCTGGGACTTGTCGTTGTCAGCAGCGCGCTGCTTGTCAGCGCGGTTGGAGTATGCTTTAGCTGCTGTCTTAGGCGAACTACTACTGCCTCGGCCCTGAGTATAGCTGTGTTGTTTTTCTTTACAGTTCCAATTTGCCCGCTGCTGCCGACGTTTCTTGTCAGCCCGTTTTTTCTGGCAGGCGTGATTATGACTACCGTCGGTCAAGGTCAGGTTGCAGCCACTAACGTTCGAGGTATGCTCGACGTTTATGGCTTCGGAATCGAGGGTTTGCTTGCTTCTATGGTAGTGTTTCTTGTGATAATAGGGTTCTACCTGCTTCTGGCTTTTGCTGCCTTTGCTATAGCGTGGGCCAACGTACGAAGCAGGATATTTTAGTTTTGCTTTACGGTCCTATGACAGAAGTTTTGTACAATTCACTTGCACGCGTTTTGACCCTGTCCTGGCTGACGGGGCCCGTCTTCGACAAGGAGCTGCGCGTGCACAGCCGGCAAAGACGCAGCTACGTAATCCGATTCGCTTATCTGATGTTCTTAACCGCCTTGATAACCCTGGCCTGGATTGCCGGTGTCTCACGCGGCTCCGGCGGTTCGGCGGTTTACAAAGTCTCGCGAATGGGCGAGGTCGGCAAAACTGTGGTGCTGACTATAACATGGTTCCAGTTTATAGCCGCCCAGATGATTGCCGTTGCCCTGTTGAGCAATTCCATAAGCGAGGAAATTCGACGCGGCACGCTCGAGGTGCTTATGGCCACCCCCATCAACAGCTTCCAGCTCGTAACCGGCAAAATGTTGAGCAAACTGTTGCAGCTTATTTTGCTGCTTGCCCTGAGCCTGCCGCTGCTGGCTATCGTGCGGGTATTTGGCGCAGTGCAGTGGGACTATGTGGTGGCAAGTGTGTGTATTACATTTACGGCTGTGCTTTTTGCCGGCTCGCTGAGCATGCTGCTGTCAATAAGAATTCATCGCCCATATATGGTCATCCTTGTCGTGTTGATTTTCCTGGTTGTTGTCTACAGTGCTTCCCAATTCGCACTATTCGGCACACCCAACAGTCTGTTGACAACCATCATAAACCTTGTAGTGCCGGCTGCGGCGATGATGCAGGTCACCTGGTCGGCTTTTCCGGGGCCGGCCGCCGTCGCAAAAACGTTTTCATTGCCCGCACATTGCCTGGTTATGACCCTGGTTTCATTGGTGTTTGTCGCTGCATCGGTTTTGCTGCTGCGCCGCAGCGCATTTGCAGCAGGATTACGGCCCCGCAAAAAGGCGATACGCGGCGCCTTGCCAGGAATATTCACGGGCCAAACGCGACGCCGAAAACGCGGCGATGCTGCGGCAGGACGCATCAGACCAGTTGCCGGGTCGCCGGTGCTGTGGAAGGAATTGGGCAAACCGTTATCCCGGTCTGTCGCCAGAAATGTGGTGCTGTTTATCTTGTTGGCATCCGGACTGATTTTCACTTACTACATCAGCTTCAGGCGAGGAGGTATCGAACCTTTTTACGTATTTTACATAATGGGCCTTTGGCTAATAGCCTCGATTCGGACCGGGGTTATGGCTGCCACGACCATAACCAGAGAAAAAGAAGCACGCACATGGTCGATTCTGCTGGCCACCCCGCTTGAAGATTGGCAGGTCATCCGCGGCAAAATCATAGCAGTCCTGTGGCGCAACGCGCCGGCCTGGCTCGTGCTGGCCTTTAACTCGGTGGTGTTCTACTTTTTTATGCAGCTTTTCGTTCCAAAGTATGGTGGGCCTCCAGCGCCCCAGTTTATATTCTGGATTTTAGTCAGCCTGTTCTCAGTCATCGCCACCATGGCACTGCTGGCGGGCAGCGGGATATATTTCAGTGTCCGGCTGAAATCAAGCACTGCCGCCGTGATGGCAACTATTGGCGCCACGCTTGGTCTTTTTATCCTGCAGCGATTCGCGGTGCCGATTTTAATGAGTATTGCTGGTGGGGCATTTTTTACAACAACACAACTGGTAATGATGGTTGCTTACTGTGTGCCCCTGGTTTTGTATGTTGCGGCTGGACTCTTTTTAATATGGCGAGCCAAATGCCTTTTAAGACAAAATATTTTCTGATATAATCATGGCACAATTATGACCAGAGCAGTGATAAATTTTGCTACACAACTGGTGACTTTCTCCTGGCTGACAGGGCCAATCTTCGCCAAGGAGCTGCGAGTATCCAGCAGACGAAGGAGGAACTATGTGCTGCGGTTTGTTTACCTGGCTGCGCTAACTATCTTTCTCGTTCTGATTTGGCTGGAGCAGGTAAAGTATTCCGGCTCGGGGCTTCGCCGCGTCTCCAGGATGGCAGAAGCTGGAAAACTGATAATAGCAGTGATTGTCTGGGTTCAGTTTATTGCTATTCAGCTCGTCGCTATCATCATGCTCAGCAACTCTATCAGCGATGAAATCTACCACCGCACACTCGGCGTGCTTATGACGACGCCTGTGAACAGTTTCCAGATAGTGATGGGAAAGCTGTTCAGCAAGCTGCTGCAGTTAGTCCTGCTTCTGGCGATAACTCTGCCGCTGCTGGCTATTGTGCGCGTATTCGGGGGTGTGCCCTGGGACTACGTAGTATCGAGCCTGTGTGTTACGCTTTCAACAGCTTTGTTCTTCGGCTCGCTGAGTTTGTTCTTCTCCATATTTACGCGCAGGGCTTACGCCGTAATCATCATTACTATCCTGACGCTTGCCTTTCTTTTCGCGTTGCTGCCTTTTCTTGTCGCTATATTCTGGAATGCAGTTACGGGGGATTGGCCCGATAACAAGCTCACCGAGATAATGTTTTACCCCAACCCCTATGTGGTTCAATTCTTTGATACGGCTGTAATGCAAAATCCGCGTGGCGGGGGCTGGATGGGTTTCTTATGGCCTGTTCACTGCGGTATTATTCTGGCGGCCTCTGCTTTTGTGCTGTTGCTCTCGACGGTTTTGGTTCGAAAAACCGCACTACGCCAGGCCACCGGCCAGCTCGGACCCCGCAGACGCAGACGGCGGTCCCGCAGCAAAAATGCAGTCGGCGCCGAGCTCGACCGTCAATCGTCCGGCAGGGTGAGACGCATAAACGGCTCACCTACAGTGTGGAAGGAGCTGCGGACACCACTGTTTCGACGACACAAAGTGCTGGCGTATATTTCTATCTTCATCGTTCTTGCCCTGCTGTTTGTAACCTACTGGTTCTTTGAGGACGAAAACCACCTGGACGAAGACGAAGTTCAAATGATGTATGTCGCCATTTTTATGGGCATTGGAATGTTGTTCACTATTATTCTTCCGGCAACCTGCATTACCGCGGAAAAGGAGGCTCGTTCCTGGCCGCTGCTGCTGGCAACGCCGCTTAGCGACGCACACATTCTGTTAGGCAAATTCGCAGGTATCCTCCGCCGATGTCTGCCGGCCTGGCTCTTGCTGTTCGGCCACTTGCTTCTGTTTGCCGCTGTCGGATACATACATCCGATTGCTATTGCTCAAATCGCCATTGTAGTTGCCTGGGTCGTAGTGTTTCTGGGGTGCACCGGCCTGTATTTCAGTGCAAGATTCAGACGCAGCACCACGGCGGTGATTATGAATTTCGCCCTGGCCGGTGTAATCTGGGCCCTGGCGCCCTTTCTGCTGTTATTAGTCTGCGAAGTCGGGGACTTTGGCCAGGAGCTCACTAAGATTTATACCGATACCAACCCTTTTGTTCACGCGCTCGTTGTAATTGATGGTACAACTAATACGAGCCGCCCTTATGTTTATGATTGGTCGAATTTCGAAAGGCTCAACATCATCGAAGCAACGTGCTGGATGGTCTTCTGCATGCTCTGTTATGTAATTGTCGGATTCTTTTTCGCCTGGCGGGCCAAGTGCCTGCTGAGACGCCGTATATTTTGACCTAAGGACGTAAAAGCAAGTATGGCCGCCGTCAGATTAGAAAATGTGACAAAGGTTTTTGACGGCAA
>Ga0210003_1000935_pt1 | contig 26008 bp, 24 predicted proteins | sample LantaG_FD_182804 | JGI IMG/M metagenome (GOLD analysis project Ga0210003, IMG submission 182804) | Deep subsurface microbial communities from Baltic Sea to uncover new lineages of life (NeLLi) - Landsort_02402 metaG (SPAdes) (version 2) | ecosystem: Environmental > Aquatic > Marine > Oceanic >... | reverse complement strand
CATTCTCGTCATCCGCGGTGGACCCGTCGGCTGGAAACGCCTCGGCGACCTTCCAACCCGACTTCACATCACGCAGGGCATCGCCGCCGCGCACGAACGGCCAGCGGCCCGGCAACCCCGGCTCGGTGGTCTCGTCCAGGCCGGTATATAAGGGCCGGATCGGGAAGCCCTCGTAGGTCGGCGAATCTAGCAATCGTTCCGGTTGGGCGGGCAGATCGGCGGGATCACGCCTGCTGGTCTTGGTCAGAACACCGGCCACCCCGGAACGCCATCGGTCGAGATCGGAATCAGTTACACCCGCGACAACGCCGCCGTTGGGTTTCTGCACAACCATCAGGCTAAATGATCGAAGCCGGGCCAGCGTGGGCCGGTCAGGTGACTGTCCACGTCGATGGCAGGAGGTGCTCGCCCCGGACCCGTACTGTTGGTAAACGTGAATTCCGTCGTCAGCACGCTGCGCACAGTCCGCGCAGCGGTGCGCGCCACGCTGAAGACGGTTCCCAGACGCCGGTTCGCAACGATCCTGACGGCGATTGTGATCCTCGTCGCAGTTGCCGTCCTCGTTCCGCTGCCGACCGCCGTACAGCTACGGGACTGGGCCACATCGGTGGGTCCGTGGTTCCCGCTGGCCTTCCTGGCCGCGCACATCGTGATTACGGTCTTTCCGTTCCCGCGCACCGTCTTCACGCTGGCGGCGGGCCTGCTGTTCGGTCCGTATTTGGGGGTGCCGATGGCAGTGCTTGCCAGCACCATCAGCGCGGTCATCGCCATAGTCCTCGTCCGTGCGGCCGGCTGGCAGCTGGACAGACTGGCGAAGCACCCTCGGTTGGCAGCGGTTAACGCGCGACTCGCCGAGCGCGGCTGGCCGACGGTGTTGTCGATGCGACTGATTCCCGCGGTCCCGTTCTCCGTGCTGAACTACGCAGCAGGCTCATCTGCGGTTCGGGTGCTGCCCTACACACTGGCGACCTTCGTAGGACTGCTGCCCGGCACCGCCGCAGTCGTCATCCTCGGCGATGCCCTCACAGGCAATGTCAGTCCCCTGCTGTTCCTGGTCTCGCTGTGCACGGCCAGCGTCGGCATAGCGGGACTGGTCTACGAGATCCGGGCCCAAGGTCGCCATAAAGTGAGCCACCACGTGAGCCATCAACGGGGCACCTCCGACGGCCAATCAGCTGAACCCGCTGAGCCGACCGGGTCGGCGATCACCGCCGGCTGATCGAAGGCCCCTTCGCCGTCATCGCCCCGAAAACCCCGAGCAATGACGACGCTGCCACCAGGCCCGGGCTCCAGTCCTTGGCCTTGACGTGAAACGCGACGGCCAATACGAAGTAGACGGTCAGCATGAACGTGGTCACCCGGGCCAGCGCCGGAAAGCGGTACACCGATACCAGCCCGACCGCGGAGGCGGCCTTGACGATCGGCAGCACCGGTCGCAGGCGCGGTTCCAGGCCTACGTCATCGAGCGACTTCGTGATCGGTGCCAGCGGGATCGCACAGGCAACGGCATCGCCGGCCTGAAGGGCAGCCAGCAGCGCGTAGGTCCTCGGCGCGGTCAGCGCGCTCATTGCTCTTGGGCGCCGTGGCGCGGTGCCGGCGGTTGGGTCGGGGTGAAGTCGGTCCTGGGCGGCTGCGCCTGCTGCGACAGCGGCGGGTATTGCCGCGGCCCGTCGAGAGCCCCTGCGACCGGCGCGCGCGCCTCGGCCACCGCTTGGGCAACCGCCTGGGCGATCTCCGGGTCGGTTTTGGTGTTGAACCACTCGGCAACCTCGGCCGAGTCATCCTCGGGCTTGGGTAGGTCCTCGTCTATCGGTGTCGGCGTGTAGCGGAACACCCCATCGTCACCCGGCGCCCCTAGCATCTTGGCGAAGCCCTTCAGTGCCCCACCGAAATCACTGGGCACCAACCAGACCTTGTTCGCCTCGCCCTTGGCCATCTCCGGCAGCGTCTGCAGGTACTGGTAGGCCAACATTTCCGGGGTCGGACGACCCGCCTTGATGGCAGCGAAGGTCTTCTCGATCGCCTTGGCCTCACCTTGAGCCTGCAGGTAGGAGGCAGCACGCTCACCCTGGGCACGCATGATGCGGGACTGCCGGTCGGCCTCGGCGGTGAGGATAGCCGCCTGCTTGGCGCCTTCGGCCGCCAGGATCTGGGATTGCTTCTGACCTTCGGCCAGTTTGATGGACGCCTCTCGGTTGCCCTCGGCGGTCAGGATCATCGCGCGCTTCTCACGATCGGCCCGCATCTGCTTTTCCATCGAGTCCTGGATCGACGGAGGCGGGTCGATGCTGCGCAACTCCACCCGGGCCACCCGCAGGCCCCACCGCCCGGTGGCCTCGTCGAGCACGCCCCGCAACTGGCCGTTGATCGAGTCACGCGAGGTCAGGGTCTGCTCAAGGGTCATACCACCAACCACGTTGCGCAGCGTCGTGGTGGTCAGCTGCTCGACGCCGACGATGTAATTGCTGATCTGGTAGACCGCCGCCCGCGGCTCGGTGACCTGGAAGTAGACGACGGTGTCGATGTTGACGGTCAGGTTGTCCTCAGTGATCACCGGCTGCGGCGGAAACGACACCACGCGCTCACGGAGATCAACCCGGGCCCGGATTTTGTCGATGAACGGCAGCAGCAACACCAGCTGCCCCGACACCGTCTTGCTGTAGCGGCCCAGGCGTTCAATAACCGCGGCCTCGGCCTGTGGCACCAAAGCGACCGACTTGGCCACCACGACGATGGCGAACAACACCAACGCGGAAAGCAGTACCAACCCTGCAACAGCACCATCCATGACCTACTCCTCCCGTTGTCGCCCGGGTTCTCCGGACGACCTCAATCCTCTGTACGGCTAGATTCCCTCTGTACGCCTAAATGACCTTGCCGACGATCGCGGTGGCACCAGAGATGTGCACGACGGTCACCTGATCGCCCGTTTCGTAGACGTCGTTCTCGTTGTAGGGCCGTGCCGTCCACACTTCGCCGTCGAGCTTTACCTGCCCTGCGTGGCGCGCGACCCGATCGAGAACCAGCGCACTCTTGCCCTCCAGCGCCTGTGCCGGATCCAGCAGCCCACCGCCGGACTGCATCCGTCGACGCACCGCCGGCCGAACCCCCACCAGCAGCAGGACCGAGACCAGCAGGAACACCAGACCGTCGGCCCAGATCGGCCAGTCGATCAGCCAGCTGGCCCCAGCGGCAGCCAGCGCCCCGCCGCTGAGCATGAGCAGAAACAAGTCGCCGGTGAGCGCCTCGGCCCCGGCGAGGGCCAGTGCTGCGATCAGCCAGATGAGCGGAACAGGCATGACACGAGCCTAGCGCGCAGCCGGCAGGTAAGAGCGCGAGCCAACAACTACACTGCCAGCATCATGTGGTGCCCCAGTGGTTCGTTGTCGATATGGGCCAATGCCTGGCTCGCCGGCGCCGCCGCGCCTGACGACGTCTTGGACGCATTATCCCAATGGGCGCCAAGACATTCCGTCACTGCCTACGATTCAGTCGCCGCCGAGGGCACCGGACTGCCGTGGCCGGATCTCGATGATGCCGGCGCGGTCTCACTGCTACAGACGATGCGCACGGCCGCCCGGCCGGCCGGATCACCACCCACGATCGTGTTGGCGCTCCCGGTCCCCGGAGACGTGCGGGGATTGCCCCCCGGCACGCAGTTCGGCCGAGACGCGATCGCGGCCGGTGAGGCGATCATCGTCGGCGGGGCAGAGCATGCGACTGCGGTCGGACTGGTACCCGATTTCGAGTACCCGGACTCCCCCGATACCGCCGACGATTGCGAGTTCGAAACCGAGTTGTCTGCGTTGTCGTGGACGGTGTATTCACTTCCGGCCATGCCGAAACTCGAGCATGCCGATCTTGGCGATGCGGAGTACACCCTGCGCGGCGCAGTGCGCGGCGCAGCGGACGCACTCGGGACTCTGCGCGCAGGCGCTGCCGGCGGTGAGGTCACCGATCCGCGCAAGTTGGTCGAGCAGGTCCTCGAGTCCACCCTGGCCCATCGAATTCCCGACCATGCGCCAGCACGCGCGGTGCGGGTTCTCGAGAACGCCGCACACGTCGATGCCATCATCACGGTCAGCTCCGGGCTCATCCCCAGTGGCCTGCAAAGCTCCTCGGAGTTTCAGATCGCCAGCGATGCACTGCGCCCACTGATCTCGGTCGTCCGCTCGGCGCGACTGGCCGCGGTCAGTTCCATCCTCCAATCCGCCTGGCGCGGTTAGCTTTCAGCCCGAACAGGCCGGGGTGCACAGCTGGCCGTTGACGCTGCAGCCATACCCTGGCACCGCCCCGGCTGCCCCCACCCTTGCAGCCGGACGGTCGAAACGCAGCTCGTCGATCAGGTCGACGACCAACTGCGCGAAGCGAGGCTGGGCGTTGGGCGTCGACGCCCGGGCGAAAGCGATCCCGGCGTCGGCGGCCTGCTGAGCCAGTTCGTTGTCGAGATCCCAGACCACCTCGATATGGTCGGCGACGAAACCAACCGGGCAGACGATCACCGCCTCGGTGCCCGTCCGAGCCAACGCTCCCAGATGATCGCCGACGTCGGGCTCCAGCCACGGCATCTGCGGCGGACCGGACCGCGACTGCCACACCTGGTCATACTCGCGGTATCCCGCTGCTGCGGCGACCAGTTCGGAGGTGTAGCCGACCTGGCGCTCGTAGAGATCAGGCCCGCACCGCGAGGCGGCGCGCAACGGGATCGAATGCGCGGTGAACACGAGTCGGGCATCGCCGCGCACCGCGTCCGGCAGCGTCGCGGCCGCTTTCCCGATGGCGTCGGCGAACATCTCCACCAGCAGCGGGTGATCGAAGTACTGCCTCAGCTTGGTCAGCTCCGGCGCCTCCCGACCCGCAGACGCTCGGCCGCGAGCGATGTCCTCCTGATACTGGGTACAGCCGGAGTAGCCACCCCAGGCCGACGTCGAGAAAACGGCAGCCCGCCGAATCCCGTTGTCCTGCATCTGCGCAACCGCATCCTCGATGTAGGGCTCCCAGTTGCGGTTGCCGAAATAGACGGGGATTTCCATTTCCCGTCGCGCCAGCTCCGTTTCAATCGCGGCGACCAGATCACGGTTGATACCGTTGATCGGCGACACCCCACCGAAGTGCAGGTAGTGCTCCGCGACAGCGGTCAGGCGCTCCGGGGGGATCCCCCGCCCCCGAGTCACGTTCTCAAGAAACGGCATGACCTGCTCAGGGCCCTCCGGGCCGCCGAACGACAACAGCAGCAGCGCATCAGGGCCGTCAGGGCCAAAAGAGGTCATTACAGGAGCTGGGTGCTCGCCCCGCCGTCGGCGTAGACGATGGTGCCCGTTGTCGCCGGAAGCCAATCGGACAACAGCGCACACACCGTCTTCGCCACCGGCGTCGGATCTTTCATGTCCCAGCCCAGCGGGGACCGTTGGTCCCAGCCCTCCTCCAGCATCTTCATCTCGTCCTTGAACTGGTCGCCGAGCGCGCCGCCCATGATCGCACTCATAGCCAATGTCTGGATCGGTCCTGCGGCAACGAGATTCGATCGCACGCCAACCTTACCGGCCTCGCGGGCGACGAATCGGTTGACCGATTCCAGGGCACTCTTGGCCACGGTCATCCAGTTGTAGGCCGGCATCGCGCGGGTGGGATCGAAGTCCATGCCGACGATACCGCCACCGGAGTTCATGACGGGCAGCACCGCTTTGGCGAGCGAGGCATACGAGAACGCCGAGATATGAATGCCCCTGGCGACGTCCTCGTACGGTGCGTCGAAGAACGGGTTGATGCCCATACCACTGGGCGGCATGTAGCCGATGGAATGCACCACGCCGTCGAGCTTGTTGCCCTCGCCGATCACCTCGCTGATCCGGCCGGCCAATGAGCCCAGGTGCTCCTCGTTCTGCACGTCAAGCTCCAACAACGGCGCGGGGTTGGGCAACCGGTCGGCGATGCGCTGGATCAGCTTCATCCGGTCGAAGCCGGTCAAAACCAGCTCAGCCCCGGCCTCTTGAGCGACTTTGGCGATGTGGAATGCGATCGACGAGTCGGTGATGATCCCGGTGACCAGAATCCGCTTGCCTTGAAGAAATGTCACAGTGAAAGTCCTTATCTCTTCTTCTCTAGTGGCCCATGCCCATACCACCGTCGACCGGGATCACTGCACCGGAGATGTAACTCGCATCTTCGGACGCCAGGAAGCTGACCACCCCCGCGACCTCGTCGGCGGTGCCAACCCGCTTCGCCGGGATGAATTCCAACGCGCCCGCCTGAATCCTCTCATCCAGCGCGCGGGTCATTTCGGTGTCGATGTAGCCCGGCGCCACCACATTCGCAGTGACCCCGGCCTTTGACAGCTCTCGAGCAATCGAGCGGGCCATCCCGATCAGACCGGCCTTGGAGGCCGCATAATTGGCCTGGTTGCCGATGCCCCAGGTGCCCGAGACCGAACCCACGAAGATCATCCGGCCGAACCGCTTCCGTTGCATGCTGCGCGATGCCCGCTGGGCCACCCGGAACGCTCCGGTGAGGTTCGCATCGATGACCTTTTCGAATTTCTCCTCGGTCATCCGCATGAGGAACGCGTCCGCGGCAACGCCGGCGTTGGACACCAGTACCTCGACTGGACCCTGGTGCTCCTCGACCTGTGTGAAGGCGGCGTCGACGGCATCGTTGTCGGTGACGTCACACCGCACGCCGAACAGGCCCTCGGGCGCACCGGAGCCACGGTGGGTGACGGCGACTTTGTGTCCGTCAGCGGCAAGGCGATGGGCGATGGCCAGCCCGATACCCCGATTTCCGCCGGTCACCAACACCGAACGGGGCACGAAGGGAGGCCGGCCGCTCCCCGGGTCGGTCTCAGCGTCACCGTCCGTCTCGGCAGCATCTTCGGTCAAAGTCATGATCGCCAACTTAACCTCTCACCGGTTCGAGGGAAGCATCGTCCACCCCGGCAGCATCGTCGGCACTCGACCCGGCTCGCCGGCAGGTGACGAGGGCCTCGGTGTAATCCCAACGGTAGCGCTCCGGATCCAGGGCCACCCGTTCCTCGAATTCCGCCAGGAACTGCCTCGCCAGCGCGGGTCCGGCGTCCGCGCTCTCCAGGCTGAAGGCCTGCAGGAGCAGCGGAAGTAACCACGCGGCGATGCTTTTCGTGTAGTCACTTGCGAACCTGCGCGGGTCCTCCGAGCGGTAGGGGTTGTCCAGATGGATGAACGTGACGTCCTCCAGCACGAGGCCGTTGAACTCGCCCCCCAGCCCGCCGAAAGGCGCCTCGATCTCGTCCTGTGTGCGCAACCATGTCGGCACATGCAGCGCCGCGAGGGCGGTCGATCCGATCCGGCCCTGGCGATGCCACTCGGCGAGCAGTGCGTTCATGTCCGCGTTGACCTCCCGGTAGGTCCGGTCGCCGTCTGGCCAGGGCTGCGAGGAGGCCGGCAGGGCGATGACCAACCGGCCTCCCGGCGCAAGCTCACTGGCACGATGGCTCAGCAGCCGGCTCCAGTCCTGCGCCGCGGCCGCGCGCCAGGCGGTGCGCTCGGACGCATCCACGTGATCGGGATAACCGGGGAACACCGAGCCCGTCGAGGCCAGCGCACCCGAGTCGGCGACCCAGTGCATGGCGGTGCCGCTGACGGCGATGTGTGTGGAACCAGGGGGCGTTGACGGGCCCACTTGTAGCGGTATGCCCACCATCGTGATGACGAGGACCGAGACGGGAGCGTGCCGTGTCGCGCGCTCGATGGCATCCGCGTGCGCGCTCGCTGTCGTGAAGTGGGCGCCGGTTCCGACGTCGGCGATGCCATCCCCGACCTCTCCGGGCGACGGCAGCACGATCAGCGGGACGCCCGGGAAGAGCTCGTCACCCGCGTCAGCGATGTGGCGGGCCGCAAGCGACCAGGCGTTGGTTGGTAGGTCGACGAGAGAGTAGACGAGTGGGCGTCCGTGGCGGACCGCCGACAGAGCCCGGATCAGTCCGTGCGAGTTGACCCCGTCGGCCGCGCCGAGATCGGCGACGACGAGCAACGGGGCATCGTCGAAGTCCCGGGCCGCAGCGAGGACGCTCGGATGCGTGGCCTCGAACGCGGCGAGCTGAGACCGCGCCGCGGTGGAATAGTGGTCGGCCATGCTGGACAGCGCCGAGGGGCGATCACTGGGCATCGGAGAATCCTCTCGGAGCGGACATTGGCACGGGATGTGCGAGCGTCGGTGCGCAGGCTGTCAGTTGGGTAGGCGCCGGTTGATCACCAGCGCACCCAGGGCCGCACCGGCAAGCACCAGCGCCCCGAGTCGCAGCCAGCCCACGCTGGCGTCGCCCTTGATGGTCTCGTAACCGATCTGCTCCTGGAGGTTGGTGAACACTTCCTTGAGCTGGGCCAGGCTGGAGGCCGTGAACGCGTCGCCACCGGAAAGATCGGCGATCTTCTTGAGCATCTCGTCGTCCACCGGGACCGGCTGACGCTGCTCGTTGATCTCGACGTAGCCGTAGGGCGTTCCGAACGACACGGTGGAGATGGGCACACCCTGGTCTTTGGCGGTCCGCGCCGCGGTGAATGCGCCCTTGGGGTTATCCGGATTGGACGGGACGGTCTCCTTGCCATCAGACATCAGCACGATGCGCGCCGGGGGCGGCTCGTCACCACCACCGATCACCGCTCCGACCGTCGCGACAGCCTGCAGCGCCGTGAAGATGCCCTCGCCCGTTGCCGTGCGGTCGGCGAGTTGCAGCTTGCCGATCGCATTCTTGGTCGCCTCCCGGTTCGTGGTCGGTGAGACCAGCACGGTGGCGGTACCGGCGTAGGCGATCAAGCCGAGATTGATGCCGCCCGTCAGCTGATCGGCGAACTGTTTGGCCGCCTCTTGGGCGGCCGCCAGCCGGTTTGGCGCGACATCTGTGGCCCGCATGGACTGCGACACATCGATCACCAGCATCACCACGGCGCGGTTGCGGGGAATGCGGACGTCGTTCGTCGGGCCTGCCATCGCGATGGTGAACAGCACCATCGACAGAATCAGCAGGGTGGCCGGGAGGTGTCGCAAACGGCTGGGCCGCTGCGGGGCCACGCTTTCGAGCAACTCCATGTTGGCAAAGCGCAGAACCCGCTTGTGGCGGGCCAGCTGCACGACGACATAGAGCCCGATCAGTCCGAGGATGACCAGGAAGAACAGAAAAAACCACGGATATTTGAAGCCCGACAGTGATAGCGGTCCGAGCAGCGGCACAGTCATCTGATCACCGACCTGCCAGGGCGCCACGGCGCCGGCTCGCGACGAAGCGGACCACATCGGCGATCCAGTCCCGGTCGGTGCGCAAACTCATCAGCGGCGCATCGCAGCGGCGCAACGTGCGTGCTACCTCGGCACGGTGGGCAGCGGCGGCCTTCTCGAAGTCGGTGCGCAGTTGCTCATCGATGGTGAACTCACGGGTGCGACCGGTCTCGGTGTCCTGCAGGACGACATCGCCGACCGCAGGCAACTCGACGTCACGGGGGTCGAGAATCTCGATGCCGAGCACCTCATGCCGGCCGGCGATAGCCCGCAGCGGGCGCATCCAGTTGATCGGTCCCAGGAAGTCGCTGATGATCACCGCCATGCCGCGGCGCCGCTCCGGCCTGCGCAGTGCGTCGATCGCTGCGGCGAGGTCGCCGCGAACCCCGGCCGGCGCCCGCGGGATGGTGGCGATCGCGCGGAGCAACTCCTGTTCGTGCATCCGGCCTGACAGCGCGGGTACCCGGCGGGTGGTTTCGCCGTTGGAGATGATCGCGCCGATCCGGTTGCCGCCGCCACTGTTGAGGAACGTGATCGACGCCGCGGCGGCTACCGCGAGATCACGCTTCTCGCATCCGGTCGTGCCGAAGTCGAGGCTGGCCGACATGTCGACCACGAGCCAGGTCTCCAACTCCCGATCGGCGATCATCTGCCGCACGTGCGGATGGGTGGTACGGGCGGTGACCGACCAGTCCATCCGACGTACGTCGTCACCGGGCTGGTAAACCCGCGACTCCCCCGGTTCGGATCCCGGGCCCGGCAGCAACCCGAGGTGATCTCCGTGCAGCACGCCGTCGAGCTTGCGCCGGACCGTCAATTCCAGCTTGCGTAGCGCCGCCGTCAGCGCGGGGTCACGGATCTCCCCGCGCTTCATTGACGGCAGGTCGACGGTGAGGCTGGACGATGTGGCCGGTGCTGAATCTGTTGGGGTTGAACCTGAGGGTGTTGGACCGGAGGGCGAAGTCACTGAGTGAGTCACTTACTCCGGTCAGCGGCCGCCGGCCGCGGCCGCAGCAGCCGGGGCAGCAGGGGGAACCGAATGGCCTTGCTGCGGAATCGCGTTCACCTGTGGCAACGCAACCGTCTGAAGAATACGGTTGACCACCGTCTCGCTGGAGACCTCGTCGGCGAGCGCGTCATAGGTCAGCACCAGGCGGTGTCGCAGGACGTCGGGGATGACCTCAACGACATCCTGGGGGATCACGTAATCGCGCCCGCGGATGAGGGCCAGCGCACGGGACGCGGCGATGATGCCCAGCGATGCACGCGGAGAAGCGCCGTAGGCGATCCAGGCCTTGGCGTCGGGCATCCCGAACTTCTCGGGCTCGCGGGTGGCGGTCACGATGCGCACGACGTAGTCGACCAACGCGTGGTGGACGAACGTGTTCGCGGCGACTTCCTGCAGACGCAGCAGATCCTGGGTCGACAGGATTCCCTTGGCCTCCGGCGGCTTCACTCCCATCCGGTAGATGATTTCGCGTTCTTCCTCGGGCGTCGGGTAGTCGACATTGAGCTTGAACAGGAAGCGGTCACGCTGCGCCTCCGGAAGCTGATAGACGCCCTCCTGCTCGATGGGGTTCTGTGTCGCCATCACCAGGAACGGGCTGGGCAGCGGGAACGTCTTGCCGCCGATGGAGATCTTGCGCTCGGCCATTATCTCGAGCAGTGCGGACTGCACCTTGGCGGGGGCACGGTTGATCTCGTCGGCGAGCAGGAAGTTGACCACCACCGGGCCCAGTTCGATGTCGAACTCCTCCTTGCCCATGCGGTAGATGCGGGTACCGACGATGTCGGTGGGCACCAGGTCGGGGGTGAACTGGATGCGGGCGAAGGTTCCACCGACCACCTTGGCGAAGGTTTCCACCGCAAGTGTCTTAGCCACACCGGGGACGCCTTCGAGTAGCACGTGGCCCTTGGCGAGCAGTCCGACCAGCATCCGCTCGACGAGCAGGTCCTGGCCGACGATGATCCGCTTGACCTCGAAGATCGCCCGTTCAAGGGTTTGGACCTCCTGCTGCAGACTGCCGTTGGACTGCGCGGAACCCGACGGCGCGGAGTTCGGAACGGCGTGAGCGCCGGCGGCGTAGCCCGGTGCCTGCCCGGCATATCCTCCGGCGCCTTGCGGCGGCCCACTGGGTGAGGTCATCAACGTTCCTTCCACATGCGCAGTACACGCTGGTCTGTGCGGCGCGGGCCGGTTCTGGCCGCGCGCTCGCCGACAACTATTCCAGTTGGTTGGAATTCCGTCGACGTTGCCCGGGGTGTGCCGCGCCGCGAACCGGCATTCACCAGTGCTGCTCAGCTTTAACTCAGGCCACACTCAGGATTCGATAATCCGCGATACATAGGGCTGTAGACCTGGGGAGCGCACCGGGCTGACGGTGACCTTGCCGGCGCTGCCGGAGGCCTCCAGCATCTTGCCGCCGCCCAGGTAGATCGCGACGTGCTGACTACCACCGGGGCCCCAGAACAGCAGGTCTCCACGCTTGGCCTGGCTCGTCGGGACCTTGCGTCCGGTGTCGTACTGATCTCCGGAGTACTTCGGGATCTGCACACCAACGCCGGCATAGGAGAACTGGGTAAACCCCGAGCAGTCATATCCGACGATATTGGCCCCGGAGTCGACGCCGCGACTGGGGCCGTTGGGCTTGCCGCCGCCCCATGAGTACGGAGTGCCCATTTGTGAGCCGCCGCGCCGGATCACATACTCAATGGCCGCGGGACCGCGAACGACCCCCGCGGCGCCGGCGGGCGGGCCGAATCCCAAGGTGCTGAGGAACTTTCGGCCGAGATCCATGGTGATTTGGGTGGCCTGAGCTGTGGCGGCCAACGATGCGTTGGCAATGGACAACGGATCGCCCGGTGCGCCCGCGCTGAGGATCTTGGGCAGGGTCGGATCCCACTGCGCGGCAGCCGGTTGCGCCGCCGCCGGGGCCGCCAAGCCCATCACCAGCGAACCGGCGGCGGCCACAACAAAGATGGCGCGACGCAGACGTAAAACAGTCACCACTCGACCATGCGGGTGACGAACGGCGTCATTCCGCTGGTACGCACCGGTGAGATCTTGACCACCGAACCCGTGTAAGGCGCCTCGAGCATCTGCCCGTTGCCGAGGAACATCGCGACGTGCTGGCTGCCGTTGGGACCCCAGAAGAGCATGTCGCCGCGGCGCATCTGCGCCGAAGGAACCTTGCGCCCGGCGTTGTATTGCGACCCGGAGTAGTGGTCGAGCTTCATGCCGATACCGGCGAACATGTAGAGCATCAGGCCCGAGCAGTCGAATCCGACTGTGCCGGCGCCGGAATCGATGCCACGGCTAGGCCCTGAGGCGTTGCCGCCGCCCCAGGAGTAGGGAACGCCCATCTGCGCCATGCCGCGCTTGATCACGAACTCGGTGGCCTGCGGGCCTGCCGCTGCCGGGATCACGCCGCCGTTGGTGATGCCCGCGTCAGGGGGGATCAGACCCAGGCTCTGCATGAATTTGCGGCCTAGGTTTGCCGTCCATTCCAGCGAGGTCGTCATGACCTTTATGACGGCGTTGATGATCTGGATCGGGTCGCCACTGACGAATGCGCTCGGAATCTGGGGCAGGGTCATGTCCCAGGCGCTTTCGCGATTGCCGGTGGAGGGATCGATGTCCCAGTCGGCGTTGAGATCGCGGGAACCGGCCTTGCCGGTGGGCACTGTCGCCGCCTGAGTGCGCACCGGGGCGGCTCCGGGGGCCTGGGCCTGACCGGCGGGTGTGGGAGCGGCCAGGGCTCGGGCCTGGTCGAGCTTCGCCTGAGCCGTGGAGCGCTTGGCGGCGAGCCGGTCGAGTTCGACCTGCTGCAGCTGAAAGGTCTGCTGCGCGTCGGCCAGTGCCGACACCGCGGCCTGCTGGCTGGTCTCGGCGGCCACCACAGCCTCATCAGCCTGCTGCTTGGCCAGCCTGGCCGCGGACTCCTTGTTGACCTGCCCGGTACGAGCCCGCTGAAGGTTGGCCATCACCTGTTGGGCACTGATCGACAGCGTCTGAGCTGAGGCCGCGGTGTTGAGAATGTCCCCCGGATCCGTCGCGGTGAGGTAGGAGCTCGAGGGACCATTGACGTACATCGCGGCGGCGAACGTGTCGAACCGCTGCTGGGCGGCGGCGATTGCAGTGTTGGCTTCTTTGACGCGCTGCGCGCTGGCCTCGACCTCGAGTTGGGCCGCCGCCGCGTCGTCCCGCGCGGTCTTTACATCCAGGATCGCCTTGTTCACGCTCTCCTGTTTGGTCTGGATCGCGGCACCGAGGTTCTGCAACTCGTGGTTGACGTTGGCGACGGCAGTCACCAAGGTCGCCAGGCTGTCGGGGTTGGCGGGTTGGGCCTGCGCCAGACTGGGGGTCGTCAGCACCATGCCGAATGTCAGGGAAACCGCGCACAACCGCGAAGCGGAGGCGCCGCCAGGGATGCGTCTCATTGGACTCAAAGTCTCCTAAGGCTGCACGCGAACGTGTCGGCGTATTGTCGGGCGCCCCAGCTCAGAAGTCACATTAAGCACATCTGCAACACCAGGCACTGTTTGCACCGTATGTCACATCTGACCCTAACGACACTTTAGTCACAAATTACAACATTGTAACTGTAGTGAATGTTATCGAATGGTGATGTTTTAATTTGCGACAGAGTCAGGCAGGAGCTAATCAGCGCTGTTCGAAGCAGTTTCTGAAGTGTCGGCACGTTTGCCGTGTATCTGCAGTAAACGCGTGGTAATGACCGCTAATGTCACGGCCAACACAAGCACGATGGTAAATGGCGTCCACGAAAAGTGAGAGGTCGTCAACTCGCCGACAAAGTTCTTCGAGGATTGCACCGAGTCGCCGGTCTTGGCCAAGTCCTGGCCGGCTTCCAGCGTCACCCGGTCGAACACCGGACTGTAGGTGCCGGCGAAGGACGGACTCAGCGCCAGCACCGTCGCGCCCGGATTCGCCGCGCCGACCTCGCCGGCGATGTCGCGCAGTGGCATTTCGGTCGGCGGGTTGAGATCGATTACGACGATCTTGAGATCGACCCCGTCACTGCGCGCGTCCTCGACGACCTGACGCAGCGCCGGCACATCGGCCTGATCGGCGGACGGCACGCTGACCCCGTCATCTTCCACGTCAGTCATCACCTGCTCCATGTCGATCTCCGGCGGGATGTACGACGGAAGAAAAGAGACCTGGAGAGGGATCGAGTGCGGTCCGGTCACAGCAGCACCGTACGCGATCGCCGGGCAGCAGCGGCAGCAGCCACGCGACTTTCCATGGCGGGTATCCCATCGGGGGTAGCGACGCACGCGCGTGAGGACAAGACTGGAATGCGACCATCCGAAATAGCCATTTCCCCTTTGCAGGACAAGCGTACTGTTAAGGTAACGAGCGCCGTTGACACAGCCCGTCGCGGCGATGATCAAGCCGGGAGCTGATGTGAGCAGCAAGAATTCATCCCTGAACTCATTCGGAGCGCGCGACACACTCGAGGTCGGTGACAAAAGCTACGAGATCTATCGACTCGATGCGGTCCCGGGCACAGAGAAACTTCCTTACAGTCTCAAGGTCCTCGCCGAGAACCTGCTGCGGACCGAGGACGGCGCCAACATCACCAAGGACCACATCGAGGCGATCGCCAACTGGGATCCCGCTGCCGAGCCGAGCGTGGAAATCCAGTTCACCCCGGCACGCGTGGTCATGCAGGACTTCACCGGCGTGCCCTGCATCGTGGACCTCGCCACCATGCGCGAAGCGGTCGGCGACCTCGGCGGCGATCCTGACAAGGTAAACCCGCTGGCACCCGCCGAAATGGTGATCGACCACTCAGTGATCGTCGACGTGTTCGGCCGCCGCGACGCTTTCGAGCGAAATGTGGATATCGAGTACTCGCGAAACGGCGAGCGCTATCAGTTCCTGCGCTGGGGTCAGGGCGCATTCGATGACTTCAAGGTGGTGCCACCCGGCACCGGCATCGTGCACCAGGTCAACATCGAGTACCTGGCCCGCACCGTGATGGTCCGCGGCCGGGTGGGCGAAGCCGACGGCGAAGAGATCTTTGTGGCATACCCGGACACCTGTGTCGGCACCGACAGCCACACCACCATGGTCAACGGCCTTGGCGTGCTGGGCTGGGGCGTCGGTGGCATCGAGGCCGAGGCCGCCATGCTGGGTCAGTCGGTATCGATGCTGATCCCCCGCGTCGTCGGCTTCAAACTGAGCGGCGAGATCAAGCCGGGCGTAACCGCCACCGACGTGGTCCTCACTGTCACCGAGATGCTGCGCAAGCACGGCGTCGTCGGCAAGTTCGTCGAGTTCTACGGCAGAGGCGTGGCCGAGGTGCCGCTGGCCAACCGCGCCACGCTCGGCAATATGAGCCCCGAGTTCGGCTCAACTGCAGCCATTTTCCCGATCGACGATGTGACGATCGACTACCTGCGGCTGACCGGGCGCAACGACGATCAGTTGGCACTGGTGGAGGCCTACGCCAAGGCGCAGGGCATGTGGCACGACGCTGGAACAGAAGGGGCCAAGGAGCCGGTGTTCTCCGAGTACCTCGAACTCGACCTCGGTGACGTGGTGCCCTCGATCGCCGGGCCCAAACGTCCGCAGGACCGGATCCAGCTGTCGGACGCGAAGTCGGCGTTCCGTAAGGAGATCCACAACTATGTCGATGGGGAGGCCGAAAGCTCCGTCCAGACCAACCTGGACGAGGCCGTCGACGAGTCCTTCCCGGCCAGCGATCCGGTGTCGCTGTCCTTCGCCGAAGAAGACGCAGTTGACGCCAGGCCCAGCGCGGCCAACGGCGCGCAGGGCAGGCCCACTAAGCCCGTGTCGGTGAAGTCCGAGGAGTACGGCGACTTCGTGCTCGATCACGGCGCGGTCGTCGTCGCGGCCATCACCTCGTGCACGAATACCTCCAATCCGTCGGTCATGCTCGGCGCCGCCTTGCTGGCGAAAAAGGCAGTCGACAAAGGGCTGACGTCCAAGCCGTGGGTGAAGACTTCGATGGCGCCGGGCTCCCAGGTGGTCAGCGACTACTACGACAAGGCCGGCGTCTGGCCCTACCTGGAGAAGCTGGGTTTCTTCCTCGTCGGCTACGGCTGCACGACCTGCATCGGCAACACCGGACCGCTACCCGAGGAAATCTCCAAGGCGGTCAACGAGAGTGACCTGTCGGTGACCGCGGTGCTCTCCGGTAATCGCAACTTCGAGGGCCGCATCTCCCCCGACGTCAAGATGAACTACCTGGCCTCGCCGCCGCTGGTGATCGCCTACGCGCTGGCCGGCACCATGGATTTCGACTTCGAGACCGAACCGCTCGGCAAAGACAGCAAAGGCGCCGACGTGTTCCTGAAGGATATCTGGCCGTCGCAGAAGGAGATCTCTGACGTCATCGCGAGCTCGATCAACCGGGAGATGTTCTCGAAGAATTACGCCGACGTCTTCAAGGGCGACGAACGCTGGCAGTCGCTGCCGACCCCGGATGGCAGGACCTTCGATTGGGATCTGAACTCGACGTACGTGCGAAAGCCTCCGTACTTCGACGGCATGCCTGCCGAGCCGAACCCGGTCACCGATATCAGTGGTGCCAGAGTGCTTGCGCTGCTGGGCGATTCGGTGACCACCGACCACATCAGCCCGGCCGGCAATATCAAGGCGGGCACGCCGGCGGCCCAGTATCTGGAGTCCAACGGTGTGCAACGCACGGACTACAACTCCTATGGCTCACGACGTGGCAACCACGAAGTGATGATTCGCGGCACGTTCGCCAACATCCGACTGCGCAACCAACTACTCGACGACGTCTCCGGCGGCTACACCCGCGACTTCACCAATGGCGGCGAGCAGGCGTTCATCTACGATGCGGCGCAGAACTATGCTGCTCAGGACATTCCACTGGTCGTGCTGGGCGGCAAAGAATACGGTTCAGGCTCGTCACGAGACTGGGCAGCCAAAGGAACCAGCCTGCTCGGAGTACGTGCGGTGATCACCGAGTCGTTCGAGCGGATCCATCGATCGAACCTCATCGGTATGGGTGTCATCCCACTGCAGTTCCCCGAAGGTGAGTCGGCGTCCAGTCTCAAATTGGACGGCACCGAGGTCTACGACATCGCCGGCATCACCGAACTCAACGACGGCAAGACTCCCAAGACCGTCAAGGTGACCGCCACCAGCAAAGACGGGTCTCGTACGGAGTTTGATGCCGTCGTTCGTATCGATACCCCAGGCGAGGCAGATTACTACCGCAACGGCGGCATCCTGCAATACGTCCTGCGAAACATGCTCAAGACGTAGACAGAAGTGCCACGTAGCAGAAGTGCCACGTAGCAGACTGACATGCCTCGGGTAACCGACGACCATCTGGCGGCACGTCGCCGCCAGATTCTCGACGGCGCGCGGCGGTGCTTTGCCGAGCACGGCTACGACAGGGCCACCGTGCGCCGACTCGAGCAGACGATCGGGCTGTCGCGCGGCGCGATCTTCCATCACTTCCGCGACAAGGACACGCTGTTCTTCGAGCTGGCGCGTGAGGACGCCGAGCGGATGGCCGACGTGGCCACGCGTGAGGGCCTGATCCAGGTGATGCGTGAGATGCTGGCCGCGCCAGAACAATTCGACTGGCTCGCGACTCGTCTGGAAATCGCACGCAAGCTGCGCAACGATCCCGCCTTCAGCCGGGGATGGGCCGAACGCTCAGCAGAGTTGTCAGCGGCCACCGCCGAACGCCTGCGCCGTCAGAAAAAGGCTGGTCGACTACGCGACGACGTGCCCGACGAGGTGCTCCGCACCTACCTCGAACTGGTACTCGACGGCCTGGTGGCGCGGCTCGCATCCGGAGACGAACCGCAACGACTCAGTGAAGTGCTCGACCTCGTCGAAGCGTCACTTCGGCAGCAGTAGACCCTCAGCGCCCGCCGCGACGGTTGGGCCCGCCCCGGTGTCAAGGGGTCAGGCCAACTCAATGAGATCGCGGTAGTCGTCTGACCAGAAGTCCTCGGCGCCATCGGGCAGCAGCACGACGCGCTGCGGATCCAGCGCCTCGGCCGCCCCCGGGTCGTGGGTCACCAGCACCACCGCTCCCAGGTAGCTGCGCAGCGCGTCGAGAACCTGCTCGCGCGAGGCTGGATCGAGATTGTTGGTGGGTTCGTCGAGCAGCAACACGTTGGCGGTCGAGGCAACGAGGCCGGCCAGTGCCAGTCGCGTTTTCTCGCCTCCTGACAGTGTGCCCGCAGGCTGGTCGAGCTGCGAACCGGAGAACATGAAGGCCCCCAGCAAACCGCGGAGGTCCTGCTCGCCGGTGTCTGGGGCGGCGTGACGGATATTCTCCCAGACGGTCGCGTGATCATCGAGGGTGTCGTGCTCCTGGGCGAAGTAGCCGATCTTGCAGCCGTGTCCGGGTTCCAGCATCCCGGAGTCGGGGTTCTCGGTTCCGGCAAGAACCCGCAGCAGCGTCGTCTTGCCCGCGCCGTTGAGCCCGAGCACCACCACCCGCGAGCCGCGGTCGATCGCGAGGTCCACACCGGTGAACACCTCGAGCGACCCGTAGGTCTTCGTCAGCCCCTTGGCAACCAGCGGGGTCCGCCCACACGCAGCGGGCGTCGGGAACTTGATCCGCGCTACCTTGTCTGCCACCCGCTCTTCGTCGAGTGCCGCCATCATGCGGTCCGCCCGCCGTAGCATGTTTTGCGCGGCAACGGCTTTGGTGGCCTTGGCACCCATCTTGGCTGCCTGCGTACGCAGCGCGGAGGCCTTGCGCTCGGCGTTTGCCCGCTCGCGTCGGCGCCGCTGTTCGTCGGTGGCGCGGGCATCCAGGTACTTCTGCCACCCCATGTTGTAGACGTCGGCCTCACCGCGGACCGCGTCGAGGAACCACACCCGGTTCACGACGTCGGCGAGCAGGTCGACGTTGTGACTGATCACCACCAGACCGCCGGTGTGGTTCTGCAGGAAGGCGCGCAGCCAGCCGATCGAGTCGGCGTCGAGGTGGTTGGTGGGTTCGTCGAGCAGCAGCGTGGTACCCGAATTCGGCCCGGCTCCGTGGCCTTCTGAGGCGGCGAACAGAATGCGGCTGAGTTCCACACGGCGGCGCTGACCGCCCGAGAGCGTCCGCAGAGGCTGGGTGAGCACGCGTTCTGGCAGACCAAGGCTCGCGCAGATACGGCCGGCCTCACTCTCAGCGGCGTACCCGCCGAGAGCGGCGAATCTCTCCTCGAGTTGTCCATAGCGACGGATCGCCTTGTCACGGGCAGTATCGTCGGCCACTTCCGCCATCAACGCCTGCTGCTTCTCCAGGTCGGAGAGCAGAGTGTCCAGTCCGCGCGCCGAGAGCACCCGGTCGCGGGCCAGCATGTCGAGGTCACCCTCCCTGGGATCCTGTGGCAGGTAGCCGACTTCACTGGTCCGAGTGACTGTGCCGGCGTACGGCTCACCTTCGCCCGCCAGGATGCGCATGGTGGTGGTCTTACCGGCTCCGTTGCGGCCGACCAGACCGATCCGATCGCCGGCCTGAATGCGCAGCGCAGCGCCGTCAAGGGAGAGCAATGTGCGCGCCCCGGCGCGGACCTCGAGGTCCGTTGCGGTGATCACGCTTGTCTCCCCTATTACTTGTCGTCGGTGAAGACCGGGGCTCGCCGCTGAGCGCGCGCTGCGACCGCTTCTTCGAAGTTGCCGGTGAGCAAACGTAGATAAAGCTGCCCCAGACCCTCGGCCTGCATGTGCCCTTCCAGGCTAGTGGCATCCAGTCCACTCCACAGTGTGCGTTTGGTCAACTCGACTCCCGGCCGGGAGAACGAGGAGATCTGCTCTGCCATCTCCAAGCAACAGTCGAGCAGATCGGCCGCCGGGACCGCCCGCGACACCAGGCCGACGCGTTCGGCTTCCTCGGCGGACATGTCACGCCCGGTCAACATCAATTCGAACGCTCGTGAGGTACCGATCGCACGGGGCAACAGGTAGGACAGACCCAACTCGCTGGCCGTCAGGCCGTTGTTGATGCCGGCTGCGCGGAAATAGGCGTCGGTGGATGCGAGGCGAATGTCACAGGCGAGCGCAAGACACAGTCCCCCACCGATGGCCGCGCCATTCACCGCCGCGATGACCGGCTGGTGCATCTTGCGCAGCGCCAAGACCACCTCGTCGAGTACCTCCATCGAGCGAAGCGCGTACGTGGGCCTGGTCAGGCCATCGACGTGCGGCACCGAACCGGCCGACCTGTGGTCGGCTCCGGAGGAGAATCCGCGCCCCGCGCCGGTCAACACGATCGCACGCACCGAGTTGTCCGAGTTCAATTCATCAAGAAGCGCCTTCAACGGAACCATCACATCGAAGGCCATCGAGTTCATGCGCTCGGGCCGGTTGAGCGTCACCAGCGCGACATGTGGACGCGGCCGGTCGAGCAAAACGAACTGGGAGTGGTCTTGCGGGTTCACGCTTGCACGGTATCGGGCGTTAATTCAGCCGCTACGCCTGGCTGGGTGCCTGTCCATCGTCACCACCCGAGGTCGCGGCGTCGACGTCGAGTCCCTTGATCTGCTGCACCAGGTCCTCCAGAGAAGCTGGCGGCAGCGCCCCAGCCTGGTTGAACACCAGGACGCCCTTCTTGAACGCCATCAGCGTGGGAATGGAGCGGATTTCGGCCGCGGAAGCGAGCTCCTGCTCAGCCTCGGTATCCACCTTGGCGTATACGACGTCAGGGTGCTTGTCCGACGAGGCAGTGAAGGTCGGGGCGAACTGCCGACACGGGCCACACCAGGTCGCCCAGAAATCGACCAGCACGATCTCGTTGGCGGCGATGGTGTCGTTGAACTCTGCGAAGGTGAGGTCTCGGGTAGCCACGCCAGCGTCAACGCGTGTCAGGGCCGCAGTGTTCCCAGATGCAAAGTTCTGCAGATCCCAAAGGCTTCCCAAAGGCTTTAGCGGCAGAACTCACCGGTACTCGGGATTATCGAAGTCATATCGACAGCCCGCATCCCAGCTCGACCGGACGTTGCCGTGTGCGGGGATACCGTCGGCCACCTTCAACATGCGAGCGAAGTGCATCAAATTCCACGTCATGAACGTGGTGTTGCGATTGGTGAAATCGTTCTCGGGTCCACCCGACCCGGGATCCAGGTAGGACGGTCCCGGACCTGCTTCGCCGATCCAGCCGGCGTCGGCCTGCGGTGGGATGGTGTAGCCGATGTGCTGAAGCGTGTACAACACGTTTTGGGCGCAGTGTTTGACACCGTCTTCGTTTCCGGTGATGAGGCAGCCACCGACCCGACCGTAATACAGGTACTGACCCGCTTCGTTGAGCAGGTGCGAGCCGCCGTACAACCGCTCATGCACCTTCTTCATCACCGAACTGTTGTCACCCAGCCAGATCGGGCCGGCGAGCACCAGGATGTCGGCAGCAAGGACCTTCTCGAAAATCCCCGGCCAGTCGTCTGTTTCCCACCCGTGCTCACGCATGTCGGGCCACACGCCGGTGGCGATGTCGTGATCGACCGCACGGACGACGTCGACCGCGATGCCGTGCTTGCCCATGATCCCGGAGCTGATTCCGATCAAACCGTCGGTGTGGCTGGGTTCCGGGGAACGCTTCAGCGTGCAGTTGATGAACAGTGCCCGCAGGCCGGTGTATTCGAGATCGATGTCACTCACGAACGCAACTCCTCCCGCCCATACCGGGCGGTGTTGTTTTGGTGGGTTCTGATCCACTGTAGTGCGGAGTGGGTGAATGGAGTGAGTGAATGTTGCCCGCCGAGGGCCCTGAATGGGCATAGTATTTGCTGTGGTGTGCCGTTCAATTAGTTCAGGGTCGGGCTATGCCCGGTATGCCGGCCGAGTGGGCGCGCTAGCGGTCACGGTGGGCGTGGGGGCGGCGATCGCGTCGATGCCGGCCTCGGCGTTTGCCGATAGCACCGGTTCCGACGGCCCCACGGTTTCGAACTCCTCGACCTCATCGCCGGGTGCGTCGGCAGCAGGTTCAGATGCTGCGGATTCGGCCGGTTCGCCTACCGATGCCGCAGGACCACCCGCGGATTCTGATGGTGCTGGATCCGATGCCGACTCGCCAGACGTCAAGGACATCGAGTCCGCAGATGCCGACGCCGCGGATGAACTCCCCGCAGAGATCGCCGACGCACTCGACGACGAGGGACTGGGCGACGATGAGACCGATGGCCTAGCAGGTGACGATGTCCAGGGAGCGGGTCCTGGTGAGGCTCGGAATGCCAGCGCGGGCTCAGATGATGGCGCGGTCGTCGATGCTGACGCCGACTGGGTCCCGGGCTTGGACTCCGACAGCGAGGGCACGGGTTCGGCCGAATCTTCCGGCGGGACGTCATCTGGCGGAACTTCGCCGAAGGTGACTTCGCCGGCGGTCAGCGCGGATGCAGTGGCGGCGGACTCGGACGCAGTTGAGCCGCCGGCGTTGGTGATGTCTCTAATCGATGCCGAGGCTGACCTGTCGGCGGCAACTGCCTCGACGGTATCGAGCGTGGGTTCTGCTGCCGGCTCCGGGTTGGGCTCCCTATGGCGGATCTTCTTTGGCGACGGCACCGCCGACAACCCTCATGCCGGGATCCTGTCCGGCAACGGTTTCAGCTGGACCGCGCAGACATGCCCGCGGATCACGGCCTGCGATGGCGGCAACGCTGGGCTGATAGGCAGCGGCGGCAGCGGATACGCCGGCGGCAACGGCGGGTCGGCTGGCTGGTTCGGCGCCGGCGGAGATGGCGGCGACGGCGCCCCCGGAGATGCTGGCGGCGACGGCGGGGCCGGCGGGTTATTCGTGGGCAACGGCGGGGTCGGCGGGGCTGGCGGGGCCGCACTCCTTCCCGGCGGTACCGGCGGCGACGGCGGGACCGGCGGCAGTGCTGGCTTGTTGTCGGTGTCGGGCAGGGGCGGAAGCGGCGGGTCCGGCGGTCACGGTATGGCCGGCGGTCAGGGCGGTCAGGGCGGTGCCGGCGGGGAAGGCGGGACCGGCGGCGACGGCAGCGTGGTGTGGGGCTCCGGCGGCGACGGTGGCGACGGCGGCGACGGCGGCTCCGGTGCTGCCGCCGGTGTCGGCGGGGTAGCCGGGGAGGCCGGCGCGGCCCGGATCCTGCTGTTGTTCTCCAATAACGGCACGGCCGGTAACGACGGCATCAACGGTGGCGGCCTCGACAACTCGCTGGTCTATTTCCTCGACGACACTTCCCAGACGGCGAATACGCCGGCGGGCTACGGCGTGATTGGCGAGTTCGACTCCAAAGGCCGGACCGCGCTCACTACCAATGGCTGGATCGTGGGCGAATCGGTGGCTCTGAAAAATAACAACGGCACCGACGGTTACAGCGTCTGGCCGTTCATTCGGGACCTTTTCACATCGTCGGAACCAGTAGCCGAAGGCGACAAACACGCTCTGGCGGAAACCATTCTTTCCCGGGTGCAGCTCTACCCGGGGCTTGGCCCGGCGAATGAATTCCCAAGCCCCGCGGAAGGCACTCCGACGCCCGGGGGCGGGTATGTATTTTGGGCTCAGGATTACGAATTCACTCGAAACGTGACGCCCACAGATGAGGCCTATGCCGGAGTATTGGCCGTCATGTGGGCTGGTAAGCAGATCCTCGGCGACTCCATGAAGATCTTCCCGGTGCCGTCGAGCAGCCTCTTCAAGACCCTCGGCAGTGCTACGCAGGGAGCGTACAACTCCAGCCACATCATTGATGGCGACGGAACGACGCCCTATCTGGCATCGCTGGGGTTGACCGACCTTCCCACAAATCTGACCGCGGGCTCCAACGGCGAATGGAACTTCCTGTCGCTGGCCTATGCGAATAACCTGATCGATGGATTCTTCGGCCAGCAGTACAACTCGATCTACACCGGCGAAGTGACCCCGGATACGTTGCCGTTCTATTCAGCCGATCTGCCCTACGCCCTGATGTCGGCCTACGGCAATCCCCCACAGGTGGCCACCGGCGGGCCCTGGACCTCGGACTACTACGGCTCCATCCCGTTTCATGCGGGTGTCTATTGGCCAGCCGATGTGGATCCGTCGTGGGGCCAGCCAGCTTCGACCAATCAGAAGCTGAAGCCGACGCAGGCTCCGTTGCCGACAACGTAGGCCTTCGGGGCTCCATGCCCGGCGGCGGAGCCTAAACCGTGAAACCAAGGGCTCTGAGCTGTTCGCGGCCGTCGTCGGTGATCTTGTCCGGACCCCACGGTGGAACCCACACCCAGTTGATCTTGATGTCTTTGACCAGGCCGGTACCCACCAGCGCGTTCCGCGACTGATCCTCGATGACATCGGTGAGCGGACACGCCGCCGACGTCAGCGTCATATCGATCAACGCCACGTTGCCGATTTCGCTCTGCTCGATGTCCAGTCCGTACACCAAGCCCAGGTCGACGACGTTGATGCCCAACTCGGGGTCGACGACATCGCGCATCGCCTCCTCGAGATCGGCAATAGTCTCCTCATCTTGTGCGCTGGTCCCATCTTGTGCGCTGGCCTCGGTCATAGTCTGTCTCCTCTGGTCCTCAGTCGGATTCCGCGCTGGCCTGCACCAGCGCATCTTTGAACGCCATCCAGCCCAGCAGCGCGCATTTGACCCGCGCCGGGTACTTCGAGACACCCGCGAACGCCACACCGTCGCCGAGCAGGTCCTCATCACCCTCGATCCGGCCACGCGATGACACCATCTCCGAAAACGCGGTGATGGTCTTGAGCGCGTCACCCACGCTCTGCCCGATCACCTGGTCGGTCAGTACCGATGTCGACGCCTGGCTGATCGAACAACCCTGACCGTCGTAGGAGATGTCGGTTACGGTCTCCCCGTCCTCGGACAACGCCACCCGCAGCGTGACCTCATCCCCGCAGGTGGGATTAACGTGACTGACCTGGGCTCCGTATGGCTCCCGGAGACCGCGGTGATGCGGATGCTTGTAGTGGTCCAGGATCACTTCCTGGTATATCTGCTCAAGCCGCATCGAAGAATTCCATAGCCCGGCGAACACCCGCGACCAATCGGTCGACCTCCTCGAAGGTGTTGTAGACCGCGAAGGAAGCCCGCGCCGTCGCGGCGATGCCGAATCGACGGTGCAGCGGCCACGCGCAATGGTGACCGACGCGCACCGCGACCCCGTCGTCATCGAGAACCTGCCCCACGTCGTGCGCGTGCACACCGTCCACCACGAACGACACCGGCGAACCGCGATCCTTGGTGGAGACGGGGCCGATGATCCGGACGCCGTCGATACCCGACAGTCCGGCCAGTGCGGCAGCCACCAGATCAGTCTCGTGCTGCTCGACCGCGGCCATCCCGATGTCCTGCAGATACCGGGCCGCAGCACCGAGGCCGACCACCTGTGACGTCATCGGGGTGCCCGCCTCAAATCGCTGAGGAGCCGGCGCGTAAGTGGTGGCCGCCATCGTCACCGTCTCGATCATGGACCCACCGGTCAGAAACGGTGGTAGCGCGTTGAGCAACTCACCGCGGCCGTACAGCACGCCGATGCCGGTGGGGCCCAGCATCTTGTGGCCCGAAAACGCGGCGAAATCGACATCCAGCTCATGGAAGTCCACGGGTTGATGCGGCACCGACTGACACGCATCGAGCAGGGTCAGCGCGCCGACGGCCTTTGCCCTGCCGACCAGCTCGGCTACCGGGGTTATCGCGCCGGTTACGTTCGAATGGTGGCTGAATGCAACAAGTTTCACTCGCTCGTCGAGTTCGAGCGAGTCTAAGTCGATGCGCCCGGCATCGGGCCCCTCAGAAATGACGCTGTACCAGCGCAGCTCGG
>Ga0210003_1000934_pt1 | contig 26011 bp, 19 predicted proteins | sample LantaG_FD_182804 | JGI IMG/M metagenome (GOLD analysis project Ga0210003, IMG submission 182804) | Deep subsurface microbial communities from Baltic Sea to uncover new lineages of life (NeLLi) - Landsort_02402 metaG (SPAdes) (version 2) | ecosystem: Environmental > Aquatic > Marine > Oceanic >... | reverse complement strand
TCTCTCTCTCTCTCTCTCTCTCTCTCTCTCTCTCTCTCTCTCTCTCTCTCTCTCTCTCTCTCTCTCTCTCTCTCTCTCTCTCAAGTCAATCAAGACGACGCAGCGGCAGCCCTCCTCACGGCAGCGACCGCCGCGGCCATCGTCGCGAGCGCCCACGGCGACAGGGATCCTCCTCCGCCGCTCATCGTCGAAGAAGAGAGCTTCGCCACAGCCGCTGCCGCGCTCGCGGCAGCGGCCGCGACGCGCCTCCCGCCGTCGGCGACGTCGGCGTCGTCGGCGCGCAGCGGCGCCACAGACAGCGGCAGTACGGGCACGACGGCGTCCTCGTCGGTCAGGAGCCTGCGAGCGAGAGGAGGAAGGAGAAGGAGGGAAGAAGAAGATTCCTTGTTGTTGTTGTTCTCTTTTCCTCCGACTTTCTTCTTCTCGTCCTTCCTCTTTTCTTCCTCCTTCCTCCACCGCCTCTGCCTCCGCTTCTCTTCGAGGAGCACGCCCGCGGCGCCGCTCGCCAGGCCCGCCACGACCACGGCCAGGGAGTCCAAGTCCCCTCCCCTCCTCGACGCCACCAGCAGGGCCGCTTTGCCCCTCCTCTTGTTGCTGCTGCTGCTGCCGCTGGAGCCGGTGGCGTCGTCGGCGAGGGCCTCCAGCGCCGGGGCGCTGAGTCCGTCGGCAAAGGCGGCAGCGGAAAGCACAGAAGCAGTTGTAGAGGCGGCCTTCGCTGCTGCCTCTGCGGCTGTCCACGGCGCCTCGGCGAGTGCGGCCGCCGCGTAAAGCTCCCTGTGGAAGGCCCCCGGCCGCTCTCCGAGCCTCCGAGCGACCTCGAAGCTCAGCAGGCGCCTCCTGTCCCTCGCCGGCAGCGCGCACAGCAGCGCGTGGAGCCCCCGGGCCGAGGAGACCACGGCCGGGGAAGCAGAAGCAGAAAAGGAGCCGGTCCCGAAGGCGCTGGAGCGGAGGGCGGCGTCGACGGAGGCCCGCCGCCCGCGGAAGGCGACCGCCGAGGCCGAGGCGGAGGCCGAGGGCGGGAGAAAGGCCTCGGAGGCTCCGGAGAGCGCGAGGAGCGTCTTGAGGAGCGCCGCGGCCGACGCGGAGGCCGTGCGGGCGTCGACGGGAGGCGCGGGAAGAGGAGGAGGTGGGGTAGGAGGAAGAGCAGCTGTGTCCTCGAGCAGCACAGGAGAGTCAGAGGGCGGCTGCGTTTCGATTTTTTCTTCGTCCTCTTCCTCGCTCTCCTCGGCCTCGGCCTGGAACGCCACCGCCCGCGACAGCGAGCGCACCAGAGCCCTGACGCCGCCGCCACCCCCAAAAGCCACCTGCGCCGCCGCCGAGCTCGTCAGCGCGGGCTCCCAGGCGAGCCTCGAGGCCGAAGCGCGGCGGAGGAGGTCGAGGGCGGCGGCGGAGCGCTCTGCCTCGGCGAGCGCGCTGCTGCCGGCGGTGTTTGAAGAGGAGTTTCCTCCGCCGCCGCCGACGATGAGCGCCGCCTCGAAGGCCCTGAGCCTCGCCGCGGCGTCCAGCGAGAGCTGCGAGGCGACGAGGCGGGCGAGCAGGGCGTCCCCTGCGTCGTCGGCGAGGCAGGCCGCGGCGACGGGCCCGCGGAGGGGAGGAAGGGCGGCGGAGGAGGCAGCCGCGGGAGCAGCAAGGCCGGCGGCGGCGGAAGCGTTGTTGTTGGTCCCACTTGCTCCTGCTACTGCTCCTGCTCCTCCTCCGACGGACGCGGGCATCGAGTGTCTGCGCTGCGAGCAGCGCTCTCCGGGAGGAATCACAGCATCAGAGGCCTCGACCGCCTGCGTCAACGAGGGAGCCTTCGAGGAAGGGAGGCCGCCGCCGTGGCCGCGGCCGCCGTGGCTGTCGGGCACCGCGACGGCGACGACGCTGTCGATCTCGACCCGCTGCGGCCTCGGTGCTTTCCCTCCGCCTCCTCCTCCTCCGCCTCCTCCAACGGCGCACGCCGCCCTCTCCAGCGCGGCTGCGAGCTTGGCCAGGCCCCCGAAGGCGGTCAGCGTCACCCCTTCGAGCAGCAGCAGGGGGTTGGGAGGAGGAGGGCCGCCCTCGCCCGCAGCGTTGCTGCTCGCCGCCGCGGCGGCGGCAGCGGCGGCGGTCGCTCGGGCCGCGGCGGCGGCGGCGCGCGCCGAGAGCGCGTCCTTGCCCATCACCCCGGCCCCCTCGGCCCCCTGCGCTGCCGGCAAAGCCGTGACCCCCGGGTCGATGCGGGCCAGGTTCCAGGGGCGGGAGTCGACCAGGACGGCGAGGATGGAAGAGGGAGGAGGAGCGTCGGAGGAAGAAGAAGAAGGTTTCGGTTTCTTGCTCTGAGAGAGCGAAGCCCTCGGCTTTTTCTTCTTCGGGTTGCGCTCTTCGTCTTCGTCCTCGTCATCTCCCGTTTTTGCCTGAGAAATTTGCTGCTGCTGGTGTTGCCTCTGGGTGTACTCGATCAGGGAGGCCGCGGCGGGATGCATCCTCTCGAGCTCGCGCATCAAACTGATTTTTTTTAAAGTTTTTTTTTTAATTCGAGGTCAGAATTAACAGATTTGAAAGAGGGAGGAGGAGGAAGCGGCAGGGGAGAAAGCGAGGGCCTCGGCCCTCGGTAGTGGGGGGAGAAAGCGAAGGCCTCGGCCCTCGGCAGTGGGGGGAGAAAGCGAGGGCCTCGGCCCTCGGTAAAGGGGGGAGAAAGCGAGGGCCTCGGCCCTCGGTAGTGGGGAGAAAAGAGAAAGAAAAAAAAGGGTCGAGGTCGACGACGGCGAGTATGAGAGAAGAAAGAAAAAAATGCCGCCGCCGACACAAACCAAACCCAAAAACCAACAACAACAAAAAACTCGAGTCCTTCCTCTCAGGTGCGTTTTTCTGTTATCTTCTTGTCGTGCAACCCACCGCAGCCACACTACGCATGGACGTCTGAGAAAGCGAGAGAGAGAAAGAAAGAGAGAAAAAGAAGGTGCAAACAACTTTCTACTCTCTCTCTCTCTCCGCTTCTTCCTCGATCCAACTCACCAGAGCGCCTGTGCCGACAGGGCCTTGTCCCCGTGGAATGGGTGTGCGCGGACCATCGCGATCAGCTGGAGGTATTGCGATCTAAGATTTGAGGTTTTTGAAGTTTTTTTTTTCGGGTTTTAAATTCTCGCGAGTGAGCTTGCTCTCTCTCTTCCTTCTTCCTCTCTTCGTTCGACCTTGTTTCTCTCCCTTCTGTCCAAATCCCTCTCTTTCCTTTTTTTCCACTACTCACCCGTGAAGCATCGCGTGCGGCGCCGCGGCCTGCCTCAGCAGCCTCAGGAACCTCCCGCCTTCCTCCTCGCGCCCGTCGCCCGCCGACGACCTGCCGAGGAGCCCAAACTCGGACGACGAGAGGCCGCCGCTGCCGCCCGTGCCGCCCCTGTCAGAGGCGAATTCCCCGAGCCCAAGCTCGCGGAGCACGTCGTTGACGTCGCGGCGGCTGGTGGAAGCAGGCTGATTCGAACTGTCTACTGCTCCGTCGGCGCTGCTGTGCCTGCGGTCGCCACTGTGCCGCCTCCCTCCCCCTGCTCCTCCCCCCTTCCCATCCGAGGCCCTGTCTGCCACGCCCTCCCTGTACTGTTCGAAGACGAAGTCCGCTCCCAGGGCCAGGTCCTTGGAGATGAGCCCCGGGGCCGTGGCGCCCCAGGCGGCGCGCGCGTGCGGGCCGAGCTCGAGCGCGAAGAAGTCGTGCTGGGGCTGTTGTTGTTGTTGAGGTTGATTTTTTTTTGAACGAATGAAAACGCCGATGGGTCGAAATTTTCAATGCCTTTTTTCTCGACCCCTTTCACTTTTCTCTTTCTCTCTCCTCCGCGCCTTCTTCTCCTTGACTTACCTGCGACATGGAGACCGCGTCGACGTGCTCTCGGCGTCAGAGAAGGTGAAGAAGCGTGAAGAGAAAAAAAGGACACGAAGGAGCAAACAGAAGCGGAAAAGGAATCGAGTAATGCTCTTTTTCTTTTCTTCGCACCTTTTTTTGTGTGTCAGAAGCCTTCGTTCGCTGCCAGAGCTCTTCCTTCGTCGTCGCACCTCACACCCTTAGAAAAAAAAAACGCCCCTCTCCTCTTCTCTCTTCCGAAAGATGCTCCGAAACACCGCCCTCGCCTCGCAGGCCAGGGCCCCGCGCTCCCAGGCTCTGCACCAACAGCGCAGCACCCAGGCCCGAGGGCGCACCCTCCATGTCTGCGCCGCGGCACACCCTCAGAGGCGCTCGCGGAGCCCGCAGGACGGCCTGAAAAAGTCGTCGGCGACCAAGACCGGTGCCGCGTCGGCGACGGCGGCGTCGCCGACCGCCGCCGCTCGCCGCTCTCCCCCGAGCTCGGGAGCGGGAGAGGAGGAGGAGGACGACGATGATGAGCCGATGCCCGCGGCGTACACGGTGCGTTCGTTGTGTCGACGTCGCTTTCTGGCGCCAATTGCGAGAGAGCTGCACGCCCACGAGCGCGAGAAGCAAGCAAAGGGGGGATGCGAGCGAAGGGAAGAAGCGAAAGGGAGAGAAAGAGAAAAAACTCTTGGCTCTCGTCGGCCACGGAGAATGCAACGCGCCCAATCCACCTCTTGCTGCCCTCCGACACCGCGCGAAAGTCGCTCAGAGCGTGATACATTGTCTTCTCTCGCCCTCTAAGCGAGAAAGTTGGGACGAGAAGAGAAATCACCTGCCTCTCGAGCCCGCTTTCCGCATGCGCTCTCTTTTTTCCTTTTTTTGCTTGCTGACCTCATTTTTCTTCTCGCTCGCTCTCAACCTCGAAAACTCTCGACCTCTTGTTTTTCTCTTCCTTTTTTCTTCCTTTAAAAAAAAAAAAAAAAACTCCACCAGCTCATCACCGACGACCCGGACCAGCTCGCGCGCGAGATCAAGAGCCTGCAGCTCGAGAATGAGCGCACCAGGGAGGCGCTCCGCGCCGCGCTGGCGGAGAGCGAGAAGAGCCTCTCCGAAGTCTCGTCGCCCTCAACGCCCCCTCCGTCGTCCCTGACCTTCCCTTCCAACTCCCACTCCTCGTACTCGTCGCCGCACTCTCTCTCGATCGAGGGGGCCAGGGCCGACGAGGTCGACGCGGAGCTCTCCTGGGTCCTCGGGTCGGCGCCGCCGAGCGTGGCCAAGCCCGTGACCGCCTCGTTCGCGACGCTCGACGAGTCGGACTCGAGCGGTGACGAGGTCGAGCTCGAGTCCAAAATCGAGGTCCCGGCGCCGGAGACGCCGCAGGCCCCGCCGGCCTCCCCTCGGGCCTCGCGCACCAAGGTGACCGACGTCGTCTTCGTGACGGCCGAGGCGGCGCCGTTCTCGAAGACGGGAGGGCTCGGAGACGTCCTGGGAGCGCTCCCGAGGGCGATGGCGGCGCGCGCCGCCGAGGCCTCCGCCGCCGAAGCCGAGGCCGCGAGTTCTTCTTCGAGTTCTTCCTCTTCTCCTGCTCGCCCCCAGCAGCGCGGCCTCGGCGGCCGCGTCATGGTCGTCCTCCCGCGCTACATGCAGGGCTCCGCCGCCGACGACATTTACGCAGACGCGGTCGACACGGGGGTCACGGCCACCTTGAACCTGGGAAACTGCGGCCCTCAACAGGTGAAGTTCTTCCACCAGCGGTCGGAGGAGGACAATGTTGATTGGGTCTTCGTCGACCACCCTTCCTACCACCGGCCCGGCAACCCTTACGGCGACGCCGCCGGTGTTTTTGGCGACAACCAGTTCCGGTTCTCGCTGCTGTCGCTGGCAGCTCTGGAGGCGCCGCTGCACCTGACCGACCTGGGCTTCGGCCGCGAGTTCAAGAGCGATGACGAGAAGAAGAGTTCTGCTGCTTCTTCTTCTTCCTCTTCCTCGTCTTCGGAAAGCGAAATCGACGCCAACTGCCGCCCCTTTGGCTCCCGCCCCTGCACCTTCGTCGCCAACGACTGGCACGCCGGCCTCGTCCCCCTCTACCTCGCCCACAAGTTCAGGCCCTTTGGAGTGTACGCAGACGCGCGAACCCTGTTCGTGATCCACAACCTGTCTCACCAGGGGGTGGAACCGGCGCACACCTTCGACGCGCTGGGCTTCCCCGGGGAGACGGCGTGGAAGGCGCGGGAGCACCTGCACTGGGAGTACCCCTCGTGGGCGTCGATCACGGGCGACGCGGTCAACGTCCTGAAGGGGGCCGTGCTGAGCTGCGACCGGATTCTGACCGTCTCGTCGGGCTACGCCTGGGAGGTGCAGACCCCGGAGGGCGGATGGGGCTTGCACGACGTGCTTCGTTCTCGCTCGCACGTGCTCAACGGCGTGACCAACGGGATCAACGTCGGCGAGTGGGACCCCTCGAGAGACGCGGCGCTGCCGTTCAACTACTCCTGCGCAGATCTGAGCGGCAAGGCCAAGTGCAAGGCCGCGCTGCAGGAGGAGCTGGGGCTCAAAGTTGATGCTTCCGTGCCGCTCATCGGGTGGATCGGGAGGCTGGACTACCAGAAGGGGCCCGACCTGCTGCTTGCGGCGCTCGGGGAGCTGGGTAAGAGAGAAAGAGTTGGAGAGAGTTGGAGAGAGAAAGAGAGAAAGAGAGTTGAAGAAAGAGAGAGAGGAGAGGTCGACGCGTGCGCGGCACGCGGGGAAAAAACGAACGAAAGAAAGAAGAACTCACTCTTTCCCCTCCTTCTTCTTCTTTGTCAAAAAAAAAACAAAAGTCGCCCGCAACATCCAGGTCGTCATGCTCGGCTCGGGCTCCGCCTCGCTCGAGAACGACATGCGCGCGGCCGAGGCCCGCTTCCCCGACCACTTCCGAGGCTGGGTCGGCTTTTCGGTCCCGGTCTCGCACCGGATCACCGCCGGGTCTGACATCATCCTGATGAACTCGCGCTTCGAGCCGTGCGGGCTCAACCAGCTGCACGCCGCGGCCTACGGCACGCCCGTCGTGGCGCACGCGACGGGCGGGTTGAGGGACACGATCTTGGACGCAGGGAGGCTTGGCCCGGGCGGAAACAGCGACGACGACGACGAGCTCTTGAAAAGTGTTGCTTCGACCTCGGGCTCTTCTGGTTCTTCTTCTCCCTCTTCCACTCCTTCTCTCACCGCGGAGCAGGTGGGCACCGGCTGGCTCTTCTCCCCTCCCGAGACCCAGCCGATGCTCGCTGCCGTCGACTCGGCGATCCACACCTGGCGCACGCGCCCGAAGAGGTGGGCCGCGATGCAGCGTGCCGCGATGGGTCAGGACCTGAGCTGGGCCAAGGCCGCGGATGAGTACGCGACGGTGATCGAGTGGGCGCACATCGACGCGCCCACGGTGCAGTAGCGGGCAGTAGATTTTTGGGGGGGGAGAGAGAGAGAGAAGAGCGTTTTGAGAGATTTTCGGTTTTTTTTTTTTCAGAAAGAGAAGAGAGAAGAGAAGAGAGATTTTCCGATAATACAATTCCACCCCGTCCCATTTTCCCCTTTTTCCCATTCTTTTGCCCGCGGTGACATTGATTTGTTTTTTTTAGAGAGGGAGGGGGAGAGAGACAGAGTTTTGTCAGAGAAGAAGAAAACACACCACAACAACAACGAATTCAGTTTTCCCAGTCAGTCGGGGTTGAGAGAGAAAGAGAGGGAGAGAGCGAGTGAGAGAGGCGAGAGCCTGACGCTGGAGGCCTCACAACGAGTTCTTTTTTTTCCTTTCCCTCTTTTTTCAACTTCTCCCCCTCTCTCGCCCAAAACCATGGTCCTCGCCACGGAGCCCGGGATCTGGGTCCCGGCGGTCGTGCTGGGCCACCTCATCGGGATCTGCTTCCTTCTCTACTCGCTCGAGAAGACCAACGGGAGCGTGTCCAGGCTGTGGAAGCGGATGGCGATTCGCGGAGGAGGAGCAGGCAAAGGCGCCGGCGCCGGCGCCGGCGCGAGCTCGGGCGGCGCCGCCGGAGGAGGCAGCAACGCCGGGCCCATCAAGCTTATGCGCGGCATGTCCGCCGACAACGAGCCCCTGCACTACGAGCGCGCGCCGCGCTGGGTGCGCGGGTGCGCGTGCAAGGTAAAGAAATCGGGGAGCTGAGGCGGTGCAGGAGAGTGGAATGCGATAGAGAGAGGGGGGAATTGCGATTGCTGGGGACGAGCAGCGGCGACAACGACCGCGAGGAAAGAGAGGAAGAAAAAAAAAACAAGGCGCGCCCTTGGCTCTTCGTGCCGTGTTCACGGTGCTTTCTGTTCTCAATTGCCATCGACTGCGATGTGAACGACCGTGCTCTCGCGTTTGGAGCAGAGAGAGACGGGTGGCGTGCTCTCGAACCAGGGCAACGCGGATGCGAAATCTCTCGACGTTTTGATGAATTGAGCTCTCTCTCGCCGCTTCTCTCGCTAGCTGCCCCTCGCTTTCCCATCGAATTGGGGGAAAAAAACTGTGTTTTTTTTCCGTTCCACCGCCCTCGCGCTCTGCGAAGAAGTCGCCTTTCTCCTCCCCACGGCGTAGAGCACGCGTGTCTCTGTGGTTCCTGAGGGGGAACAGAGGTCGAAATTGCTTTTTGCTCGGTCGATTCTGGAAAGGCGAATCGAAAGAGACAAGGGGGGAAGAGAGGAGGCGGAAGAGAGAGGAGCAAGCGTCGAGCGACGAGCGACGTCGAAAAGAAAAAAACAGCCGCCAAGAGAGAGAGAGAGACTTGCTCCCTCTTGTATTCTTCTTCTTCTTCTTCAACCCCGACCTCCCTCCCTCGCGCGCGCTCACTCATCCGAACCAAAAAAACACCACGTAAAACACACAAAAAACAGGTCCCGTGCTACTGCAAGAACCGCTGGACCAACGACCGCTCGGCCGCCTCGGACGGCGGCGGCGGCGGCAGCTCCTCGCTGCCTCTCAGCATCTCTGCCGCCGGAGCAGGAGCAGGAGCAGCCGCTCCCTCGCTCACCAACTCGTCCTCCATCTCCCGCTCGGGCACCCACGGCGCCTACTCTCTGCGCGCCCCCGCGCCCGCAGAGCTGGCATGGGCGGACCTCACCTGCTCCGTCGCCGACTTGAAAACTTTGGCCCCCAAGGTCATCCTGCAGCCCGACTCTGGCGTCGTCGTCCCGGGCGAGCTCTGCGCCCTTGTTGGCCCCTCCGGTGCCGGCAAATCGACGCTGCTCGACATGCTGGCAGGGAGAAAGACCACGGGCAAGCTGGGCGGTCACGTGCTGATGTCTGGCAGGCCCGTCGGGCGGACGTTCAAGCGCACTTCAGCGTACGTCGCGCAGGAAGACGTCTTCGTTCCCACGATGACCGCGAGGGAGACGCTGCGCTTCCACGCCAAGCTCCGCGCCGAGCGCGGGACTCCTCTGAAAGCACTGGAGGAGCGCATGGACGCTGTTTTGGACACGATGGGCCTGGCGAGGGCCGCCGACACCGCGGTGGGGGGCATGCTCCCGACGGGCATCGCCGTGCGCGGCCTCTCTGGCGGCGAGCGCCGACGCTTAACGATTGCCTGCTCGCTGGTCGCCCTGCCCTCAATCCTCTTCTTGGACGAGCCCACCACGGGGCTCGACTCCTTCGCGGCCTACAACATCATGGAGCATATGGCCAAGCTCGCCAGCGGGGGCCATGCGGTGATCGCGACCATCCACCAGCCTCGACAGTCCATCTGGGACATGTTCCACAAGGTGCTCGTTTTATCAGAGGGTTACCAGCTCTATTTCGGCCCGCCAGACTCCGCCGTGGGCTGGTTCGACAAGGGGCTGGGCTACCCTTACCAGGCCTCCCGCGACGGCGCCGCCTCGGACTGGCTGATGGACCTTGTGTCCGTGGGGTTCGCCAAACCCGACGACGTGGCGGCCAGGTCGATGTCGAGCAGGGCCGACGTGGCGGCCGCGGCCTCGGCGTTCACAGCTCGCGGAGGGGCCGGGGGGGCCTCCTTCGGCGGGAACGGCTCGGACGCCGCCGAGGACGCCGCGCTGGTGGGCGCCGCCGCCCGCGGGGGCACGCGCCCCCCTCGCCCTTCTTCGGCGGCGGGCACCAGCCTCGTCCCGGCTGCAGCGCTGACCGACGCCGACACCAGGGCGCGCGCCGCCGCCCGCGCCCGCCTCTCGGGCCGCTACCCGGCCTCCTACTGGACGCAGTTCAGGGTGCTCTTCCACCGCAGCGTCCTGGCGCAGCTGCGCAACCCCACGGACGTCACCTCGAGGCTCATGCTCTCGTGCTGGGTTGGAACCTTCGCTGGTTTGGTCTTTGTCGCGCTCGAGCGTGGAGCCGCCTCCTCGGTCTTCCAGCGCCTTGCTGTCCTGTTCTTCACGATGATGACCTTCCAGCTGCTCCCCTTCTGCTACATGTCTTTGTACGTCGCCGACCGCGCCTTCTACGCCGCTGACGTCGCAGCGGGTTTGTATCATCCGCTGGCTTACTACGTCGCCAACTCGCTCGCGTCGGCGCCGTTTGTCGTGCTCAACACCTTGATCGGCGGCTTCTCCTCGTACGGCTTGGCGGCCTTGAAGCCCGGCGTGAGGCACGTGGTGATCTACGGGCTGCTGCAGAGTCTGCAGGCGCTGACGGCGGTGCAGCTGATGGTGTTTGCCGTTTACCTGACGCCGAACCAGGTGAGTAAGAAGAGGGGGAGATAGGAGAGAAGAGGAGGAAAAGTCAAAACTTTTTTTTTTCCAACTCGGGTTTTTTTTTCCAAACTTTTTTTCCTCACCCTTTCTCCCTCTCCCCTTCTTTTCCTTCCGCCTCTCCAACCCAATCCCAATCCCTCCTACTACAGGACATCGCCTACGTCCTCGCCGTGGCCTACGTCACCGTCTCGATCCTCCTCGGCGGCTTCTACATCCGCATCTTTGAGATCCCCTTCGCGATCCTCCGCTACATCTCCTTCCTGTCGTACCCGCGCTTCACTCTCCAGGGCCTGGCGATCAACGAGATGAAGGACGACGTCTATAAGCCGCAGGGCTGCCTGTCCGCCTCGATGCTGGGAGCCACCAAGGCCGAGATCGACAACCTGGTCAACAACGACACGCAGGCCGAGCAGGGCAGGATGGGGGGCACCAAGTGCACCTTGGTCGCCGACGGGGCGGGCACGATGGACTACTGGGACTTCAAGGTGAGTTTTGTTTTAAGTTGCTTTGAGACTGTTTTGAGAGGGCGGGAGAAAGAGAGCGAGAGAGGGCGCGCCGCGAGGATTCCGAAAAGCTCACTTTTGCCTTTCCTCGACCTTATAAAAAACTCTGAACTGTTTTCTCTCCAGTTCTCTCTCGGCGGCTGCTTCGGGGCGCTGATCGCCTTCCTGACCTTCTTCCACATCGCCTCCTACTTCTGCCTCAGGACGCTGTACAAGGCGAGGCGTTAGAGAGGGAGGAAGGGCTGTTTTTTTTTCTTTCCCTTGTTGGTGTTTTGGAGAGAGAGAGAAAGAGAGAGAGAAGAGGTTGAGAGTTTTTGCTTTTTTTCCCCCACCCCCGATAAATTTTTTCCCCTCCTTTCTTCCCCTTTCCTCCCACCCCTCGCATGCTGCTTCCCCCACCCCTTTTCCCCTCTCCTTCATTGTTATTTTTTCTTTCCTTCCTGTTTTTTCCGGTTGCAAATCAAATCATAAAAAAAAGAACAAAAAAGTACACACAAAAAATCCTTTATTTTTCTCTCTTGTTTCTTTCTTTTTCTTCTTCTCTTTTCTCTTTTCTCAGAGCATCGCCTTTACCAGCTCCCCGATCTCGCCCCCGCCCAGCCTCTCGGCCAGCTCATCCCGCGTCAACCACGCGTGCTGCTGCTGCTGCTGGCTCTTTTGAGGGAACAGGAGGGAAGAGCCCGAGGCAGACAAGAGGTCGACTCCTCCGGCGGCGACGAGCTGCGCCCGGTGGAAGAAGAGCGTGCCCTTGCTCCCTGGCAAACTCAGGTGCCCCGCGGGCGCGTTGCCGACGAAGTAGGCCTCGACGGAAGGGGAAGATTCTTCTTTTTTGGAAAGGGAAGGGACGGCCTCGGAGAGAGCGCGCTCCGCCGACGACCGCGTCGTCTCCCCTTCCCTGATCTCTGTCGACGGCAGGGAGGTTAAAGCGTCGCTGCTTCCGCTTCCTCCTCCAAGAACCAGGAACAGCCGCCTGTCCAGGCAGCGGCGCAGGGAGCTGGTGTCGCCCGCCCTGTCCGCCTCGGTCTCCCGCGGGGCAGGCCTCCACTTGCCCTTGTCCTCCTCCGTTTCGCCTTCGGCAGCAGAAGCAGAAGCAGAAGCAGAAGCAGATTTTTTACTACCTTTGCCGCCGCCCTCGTCGCCGCCGCCGAGCTCCGCCGGCATCCGCTTGCCCTCGACGACCCTCCCCTTGGCCCTCATCCACTCGAGGTAGTCCGTTTCGTACGCTGGCGGTAAGGGGGCCACCACGGGGAGACGCTCGAGGACGGTGACGGCGTAGAAGGGCTGGCGGGGAAAGAGTTTTTTTTGTGTGTGTCGAGGTCGAGGTTGAGAAAAGGGGGCGACGGCCGAGCGAGCGATTGATCTAGTTTTCAATAGAAAACACGTCGGTTCGAGCCCTTATTTCACCACCCCACTGTACTCACCTGTGAGGCAGCCGCCGTCGAGGATGACCCCGCGCTCGTGCTGGCCTGCGAGATTCCACGGGCAGAGACGGGGAGAACGAGGGAAGGGCCTGATGCAGAAGGGGAGAGAGCGTCGGCGAAAAAGACGAATTGCGACGATTGCCTCTTAGCGAGCGTCGCCAGGGCGCGGCGCATGCTGTGTTTTGATTCGATTCGGTTATATACGTGTGAAGGATATAGATGTGTGTGATCTCGTGACGCGGAGAGAAGCTTGGGAGAAGGCTCTGAAAGGCCTTTGGAGACAAGGTAAGAAGCCGTAATTTGTAAAAAGCCGTCGTCGAGAGCAGAGAGCGTCCTTGGTCGAATCGACACAAAACTCGAAGAAAAACGAAAAAAACGAAAAGTGAAAAAGAAGGGGGAAAAAACTTCTCTTCAACCTCTCTCTTTTCTCCTACCACCAAAATGGCAGCCACGGTCGCGGCCTCCTTCGACGCGGGCCACGCCGACATGGTACGCGATCAGACTCAGCGTTGAATTGGGCTCAGAAGCGCTGGACGAAGGAGGAGAGCGATAAGCCTTCATGTTCTCTTGCGCGCATCGATTGCTCTTCCATCGATTCCTTTTTTCCTTCTGACGTCGCCTCTCCCCTCTTTCCCTCTTTCTCTCTGTCTCCAAACTCACCCAGGTCCACGACGCCCAGCTGGACTACTACGGCAGGCGCCTCGCGACCTGCTCCTCGGACAGGCTGGTCAAGGTAAGGAGAAGAAGTAGGAGAAGAGCAAAGAGAAGAAAAAAGAGCAAATAGCAAAGAGAAGCATCAGTCGAAATGTCGCCCGCTCAATTCTTCTTCTTCTTCGACCTTTTCGACCTCAACAACAATACCTCAAAAACAACCTTTTTCAGATCTTCGACGTCGCCGGGGAGACCGTCACGCAGCTCGCCGAGCTCTCCGGCCACGAGGGCCCCGTCTGGGCCGTCGCCTGGGCCCACCCGCGCTTCGGTGGAGGTCTTTTGGCCTCGGCTTCCTTCGACCACCGAGTCTTGCTTTGGGTCGAGAGCAGCAGCAGTTCTTCCGGCCGAGGCGCCTCCTCCTCTTCCTCGTGGCAGCGCCTCCCCTTCGAGCCCCCGGCCCACTCCGCCTCGGTCAACGCGCTGGCCTTCGCCCCTCAGGAGCTGGGCCTAGCGCTGGCCGCCGCGAGCTCCGACGGCAGCGTCTCCGTCCTCACTGCCCAGACCAGCAGCAGCAACTCCAACTCCGCCGAAGGGTGGAGCGCAGACAGGATCGAGCGCGCGCACGCCGCGGGCGTCCTGGGCCTCTCCTGGTTCCCCTCGGCGACCGAGAGGCGCCTTGCCACCTGCGGGTGCGACAACCTGATTAAAATTTGGAGGTTCGACGATGGCAGCGGCGGGTGGAGCGCCGAAGGGGCGCCGCTGGCCGCGCACACCGAATGGGTGCGCGACGTCGCCTTTGCCCCGAGCCTCGCTTCGCCTTCTTCTTCTGCATCCACATCTTCCCCTGTCCTCGCCTCCGCTGGCCAGGACGGCAAGGTCTTCGTCTGGAGCGAAAGCCGGGAGACGGGCACCTGGACCCCGACCCTCGTCAACGATTTCGGTTCGGGCCAGCCCGTCTGGCGCGTGTCGTGGTCGACTGCTGGGGGCGTGCTCGCCGTTTCGGACTCTCGAGGGGCCGTGAGCTTGTGGAAGGAGAGCGTGGACGGGCAGTGGGAGCAGGTGAGCGCCCCCGCGTGAATGGAATGAATGAATGGGAGAAAGAGAGGGAACGAGAGAGAGCGAGAAAAGAGAAGATAAGAGTGTGAAAGAGTTGTTGAGAAACAAAAAATGGAAGTTCAAGTTTTTTTTCCTTTTTATTTTACAGTTCAAGTCTCTCTCTCTTCAGTGCCTCCCACTCGCCGCCGCAGCCGCAGCGGCAGCCGCAGCAGCGGCAGCAGCAGTCGCCCTCTCCTTCCTCGCCGCGGCGTCCGAGGCGGCCGCAGACCTCGCCGCCGCGGCGACGCGAGCCCTGTGCGTCTCCGACGGCGGCGGCCTGCGGAAGGGCCTGACGACGCCGCCGGCCTCGCCGGAGAGCTCGCCTCCCGCGCCCGCCCCGGGAAGCCGCAGCCTCCACGCCGCCGCCAGGTGCGCCGCGACGTCGTCGGACGTCATCGCGTCCCCTCGCCGGCCCCTGGCCGCGGCGGCCGAGCCGGCGAGCGAGTCGAAGACGAACTTTGTCACGAGCTCGGTCAGGGCCGCCTCTGCCTCCGGCGCGAGTTGTGTTGTCGTCGTCTGGGTTGCTGCTGCTTCCCCCGCTGCCGCTGCCGCGTCCATCGAGGCGGCGAGGCCGGCGACGGCGCGATGTGGGATCAGGATGCGCTCCTCGTCGGTCAGCGGCCTCGACGGCATTTGGATCTTTTGGTGCTTTTCAGCTTGCTGTTGCTGCTGTTGTTGTTGTTGTTGTTGCGGCGGAGCTTGCTGCTGCTGCTGCTGAGCCTGATGCTGCTGCCTCCCCTGCTGCTGCTGCTGCATCGGGATAGGAAACGGCGCTGCTCCTGCCGCCCCGGGAGAGGCGTCCCTTCTGTTCTGCGGAGAGGGGCGCGCGGAAGCAGCAGCAGCACCTGAGCTCATTCGCGGCGGCAGAGGAGGCTGCTGCTGCGCCGGCGGCGGCGGAGGAGGAAGCGGAGGAGGAGGCAGGGGAGCCTGCGGGGCCGCGACGGGAGGCGCCGGGGCCCCTGGCCTCCTCTGGTAGACCGAGGAGACGTTCCTCGCGGGCAGGTGGTGGGACCCTCCGGGCGCGAAAGGGGGTTGGAAGCCTTGTTGCTGCTGCTGCTGCTGCTGCTGCTGCTGGAAAGCGGCGGCGGCGGCGGCAGCGGCGGCATTCGGAGATGGATTCTGCTGCGCCAGGTTGAGCTGCGGCGTGTAGGCCTGCGAGTAGCGGTCGCCAGAGCCAGCGCCGCCTCGCCCGCCTTGATTATTGTTGTTGGACATGGATGACGTTGAGGTTGCTGCTGGCGCCGCGCCAGCAGAAAAAAAGAGAAACGAGATGGCGATCGAAAAACGAAAAAAATGAATGCGACGAAGGGCAGTTGTTCGTTTTTTTTCCTTTGAGAGAGAGAAAGAGAAAGGACAAAGAGGCCTCTCTCGTTCCACTGCTTCCCATCTCGCTCTTCCCTAGCTCTCATCCTCTCGGCACACAGAGAGCACATCCACGACAGCACTCTCTCCAGCGAAATGGTGTGTAGGGCCTCGACAGCGAGAGAGGAGAAATCGTTTTTGCTCTCCCTCCATCAAACGATGGCCCTCATCTTCTTCTCCTTCCTCTCTCTTTCTCCTTTTCTCTTTTCTCCGCCTCCAAACCAACACCCCTCCAGGACCCGCGATCCTCGACATCCACGCTCGTCTCCTCGCAGATGCAGCCGCAGGACGAGCAGACGCGCTGGCTCAACGACGCGATCGCCGGCGTCAAGAGGTCGGCGTTTTTCATGGGCCAGGCGATGGTGCGTCGAGTTTTTGTTTTTTCTTTTCAATGGCATCGATGATGATGTTTTTTGTCTTCTCCTTTCTCCTACTCTCAGTAGACGCGCTGTTGAGGCTCTCCTATTCTCAATTCGTGAGGAGAGAGCTCTCTCTCGAACTCGATGCGGAAGAACGAAAAAGACGAAAGCGAAAAGAGAGGTGAAAAGAGAGAAAGAAGAGAGTCCCGAACGTCGTCGCTCTTCGTCGATCGCGCTTCCCTTTTCACTTCTCCTCAACCTTTTTCACACACAAAAAAAAACTCCAACCTTTTAGGACGAGGACGACCTCCGCGAGGCCCTCCGCCACGCCGCGGCCATGCTCGGCGAGCTCCGCACCTCGCTCCTGGCCCCCAAGACCTACTTCGAGCTCCACCTGAAGGTCACGGGGGAGCTCGACCGGCTCGCGCGCTTCTTCGACGCCAGGGCCCGGCGCGGCGCCGCGGCCGCGCGCGAGGCCAGAAAGACCGGGCGAGCTGCCGGCGCTGTTAACAACAACGCCGCCGTTGCTGTGAACGCGGGCCCCCCGGCCCCGACCTCCCTGGCCGCCCTCTACGACCTGGTGCAGCACGCCGGGAACGTGCTCCCGCGCCTGTACCTGCTGGTGACGGTCGGCGCCGCCCGGGCGCGGGCGAGCAAGGAGCGCGAGGAGGCGAGGAAGAACAAGAGGAAGAAGGAGAAAGAGAGCAGTTCCGCTGCAGCTGCCGCAGACGACGACGACGACGATCTCGACGACGACCCCAACGAGCCCCCGGCCGGGGCGATCCTCGCCGACGTCGCCGAGATGTGCCGCGGCGTGCAGCACCCGGTCCGCGGCCTCTTTCTTCGGGCCTTCCTGCTGCAGGCGACGCGCGATGTGATCCCCAAGGGGGAACCCGGGGCTAGGTTCCTGCTGGCCAACTTTGCCGAGGCGAACAAGCTGTGGGTGAGGCTGGGCTACCTGACTGGCGGAGGAGGAGGTGGAGGAGCGGCGGCGGTTGAAAACAGCAGCAGCAGCAGCCTGGTGAACTCTCTGGCGTCGGTCGCCAACACGACCGCGGGGGCCGCGCGAGCGGCGCGCGAGGCCGAGCGCAGGCAGCTCGCGGACCTCGTCGGCAAAAACATCACCCTGCTCTCCCAGCTCGAGATGATCGACGACGACGAGGATAACGATAACGGCACTAACGAAGACCGCGTCTCTCTGTACCAGAGGCTGGTGCTCCCTTCTCTGCTCGAGCAGGTGGTGGGTTGCCGCGACGCCGCCGCCCAGGCCTATCTGACCCAGGCGGTGGTCCAGTGCTTTCCGGACGACCACCACGTAGCGACGCTCGACGCGCTGCTGGCGGCGCTGCCCGCGTTGGCGCCCGGGGCCAGGGTGGCGAGCGTCTACGGCGCTTTGCTCGACAGGCTGGCGCGGGCCGCGGTGGAGAGGGCCGAGAAGGAGAAGGCGAGGGCGAAGGCGGCGAGTGAAGGTGGAGCGAAAAGTTCTTCCTCTTCGGTCCACGTCCTCCCCGCCGACGGCGCCTTCGCCAAGCTCGCAGAGGGCGCCGCGTCCATCGCGGCGCGCGCCCCGGACCTCCCGGCGGCGGACGTCGCGTCTCTCTACGCGTCGCTGGCTCGGTACGCCCGGGCCCTGCCGACGATTTCGAGTTCAAGCTCGGGTTCTTCTTCGACTTCTTCTTCGTCTTCGTCTCTTCCGAGAGTCGACGCCGCGCTCGCGGCCTGCCGCGCCGCGCTCGACGCCCGCGGAGGCCTTCCCCCCGGGGACCGCGCCGCCGCTGCTGCCGTGGGCGCCCTGCTCTGCCTGCCTCTCGAGGAAGCCAGCAGCGGCGGGAGCACCGGCGGCGGCGTCGAGGCGACACTCTCGCTGCCGGCGTTCCCGGCTCTGCTGGCCTCGCTCCCCGCCGCCGAGCGCCGCCGCGTCGCGTCGAGGCTCGCCGCCGCCGTCGTGGCCTCGGAGAAGCCCATCTCGGACTCCGGGTCCGTCGCCACGCTGCTGCGCTTCGTGGCCCCGCTCGTCCGCGGGGAGGAGAAGGGAGAGAAAGGAGGAGAAACAGGAGAAGCAAAAGAAGTTGAAGAAAACCTCGCTGACGACGACGACGACGAGTCCTTTGACGAGGAGCAGGCCCTCGTCGCCCGCATGATCCACCGCCTCCGCTCCGACTCCGACGTCGACGCCCACTACGCGATCCTGGGAGCGGCCTCCGAGGCCCTGGCCTCGAGCGGGGCGGCCCGGAGCACGCGGGTGCTGCCGCCCTTGGCGTTCTCGGCGCTCGACGTCGCCGCGAGGGGCGCGGCGGTGGGCTCGTTTGGCGACGACGGCGGCCCGAGGAAGGCGCCCGCGCCTCCCGGCGCGGAGGGGGCCAAGGCCACGGCCCGCGGGGCGCTGCAGTTTGTCTCGAGGGTGGCCTCCTCCCTGGCCGATGCAGGGCAGGCCATGGCCGCGTCTGCGGCGGCGGCGGAGGAAGGATGGGGAGGAAGAAGTGGAGGAGGCGGAGGAGCGACTTCTTCGTCGTCGTCGTCTTCGCGCAAGGCCGCCGCGGCGGCAGACGCCATCACCGCCGCCCTCGGCATCCACCTCGCCGCCGCCACGCTCGCCTCGGCGCACCGCCAGCTGGCCGACGACGCCTCCGACGCCTTCGAGCAGGCTTTTTTGCTGTACGAGGAGGCGTGCCCGCCGGACTCCGCGGGCCAGCGGGCGGCGCTCCGGGCGCTGACCTCTGCTCTGGCGGTCGCTGCCGGCAACAGTCAGAAAGGAGGTCTCTCTCACGAGGCACTGGACTCGCTGGCCGCCAAGGCCGCGTCGTGCGCGTCGAGGCTGCTGCGCAAGGCGGACCAGTGCCGCGCGCTCTGCGCCGTGGCGCACGTTTACTGGCAGCAGCAGGGAAACGGAAACGGAAGCGGAAGCGGAGAAGGAAACGGAAACGGCGGCTTCCGCGACGCCGCCCGCGCCCTCTCCTGCATGCAGCGCGCCCTCAAGGCCGCCACCGCCGCCTCCTCGCAGGCCGCGGTCGCCCGCAGGACCTCCCGCGGCCGCGGCGGCGCCGTCGAGGCCGCCGGGCTGCACGTCGAGGTGCTCGACCACTTCCTCTGGTTCGCCGCGGCAGGCGCGGAAGAAAAGTTTGGCGAGGAGGCGACGCTGTCGGCGCTCAAGGAGCTTGTGGCGGGAGAGGTGGTGAACTCGGAGGAGGCCTCCGTGCGAGGGGACAAGGAGCTGCTGGCTTTCTACGAGTCGACGCTGCAGAAGGAGAGGGAGGGAGGGTACAAGAGCGGGAGCGGGGGCGCGGAGGCGGGTGTGAAGGGGCTCAAGCTGTAAAAACCGGAAAGTAGGTTAAAGAGAAAAGAAAAGAGGTTTTTGTTTTCCCTTTCACAACCATCTCTCTTTCTCTCTTTCATCGATCGCTGCTTCGAGCCGCTCTTTCCCAGCCTCTCTCTCTGCGCCGTTGCTCTGGCCCTTGCTCCAAGCATGCCTAGGCGACCGCCTGAGAGTAAAGACGGCAAGAAGAGGGCCACTAGTGCCGGAAACGTGAGGCTTTTGTTCGGCGCTGTGTTTTTCGCTTCGCAGCATCGCTTTTCGATCTCCCTCTTTCGCTCTCTCTCTGTTTCTCTCTCTTTCTCTCACGTTCTCTCTTTCTCGCTTCCTCTCTCTTTCTCGCTTCCTCTCTCTTTCTCGCTTCCTCTTCCTCTCTCGCGCTTGCTCTCCCTCTCTCTCGCTCGCTCCCTCCCTCTTGCCGCTCACAAGAAAGAGCCCTCCTTTCACCACCACCACCACCACCACCACCACCACCACCAAACGACAAGACCAGTCCTCTTCCACGAGCTCCTCCTGGCAAGACACCAGCGACGACGACGCTGGTGTCGGAACCGGCACCTGCGGCCTTTCCAAGTCGGTCTTGGGTGCGGCGATGAGGTCCGCCAACGCCGCAGCGGTCGCCGCGGCCCCTCCCGCAGAGATACCCGAGCCGGAGCTCCGCTCGGTGGCCATTCAAGAGCTGTTCGCTGCTTGCGGCGGTGGCGGCGGCGGCGGCGGCGGCGGCGGCGGCAGCAGCAGCAGCGCTCGAGCTGCTGCTGCTCCTCCTGTTCCTCCTCCTCATCCCCCTCCTCCGACGATGAGGCTGGCCTTCAGGAAGATCCGCGTGATAAGGAGCGCCACGGACATCGGGAGGCTGCTCCTCTCGGCGGCGGAGGCCGTTCGGCTGTTCGCCCCCGCGGCCAGCGCCGCCGAGGCTGCGACGGCCGAGGCCGCGGCGGCGGAGATCGAGCTCCTCGCTTCCCCGCTGCGCCCCTCCAAGCCGGGGACCGGTGAGGTCATCATGTCGATCCTGCTGCCTGCGTTAGGCGTGGGAGGTAAAGGCGGCGCGACGAAGGAGATGCTCTCGCGGGAAGTCTCGTTAATCGTAGAGAGGAAGAAGGAGGAGGAGGAGGAGGAGAAAAAGAAGGAGGGGAACGACTCTCTTCTCCCGTCGTCCACCCTCGTCCCGGTGACGCTGAAGGTGACCTGCCGCACGCCCCGCTGCGGGGACTCCCGCCGCGGGGGAATGCACGCGGAAATCTACCTGCAGGGGTGGTCGGCGGCGCTCGCTGCCGCTGGCTCCCGCTCGCTCGGGGAGAGGGTTATGCTCGAGAGGTTCGAGCCGGTGTTTCCCCTCTCCTCCTCCGCCTCCGCCGCGGAGAAGAGCAAGAAGAACCAGAACAAGGAGAACAAGGACGAGCGTGGCAACGACGGCGACGACGAAGAAAAAGAGGAAGAGCAGCCGCAGCAGAACTTCACGGTGGTCGTCTCCTCCGTGGGCCCCGGCCCGATCGCCTTCCCGTCGCGCAGGGAGGCCTGCCTGGCGTGGAAGCGGGGCGAGCGCGAGCGCCTCCACCGGAGGAAGGAGTCCAAGAGGCTTTGTGATCAGCGCCGCCAGAGGGGCGGCGGCGGTGGTGCCAAGGGGAAGAAGGAGGAGGAAGAAGATGAGGAGGAGCAGCAGAGGAAGAAACAGAAAGGGGAAGAAACAGCTCCTCCTGCTCCTGCTCCTCCTCCTCCTCCCCCAGTCGCGCCGCGCCCCCCTCGCCCCCCGCGCCCCACGCCCCCGCCGCCTCCCCTCTCTGCCGTCGTGCCGATCTGCACTCCGTTCGACCTCGAGGCGCTCCAGCTCACGGGCCCGGCGGGAGCCATCTTCGACGCCGCGCGCGACGGCGCCCTGCGGGACCCGGCGAGGGTCGAGACCTTTTGCTTCTTCGAGCAGCAGGTCGAAGTCGAAGCGGCAACGGCGACAGACGCTTCTTCTTCCTCCTTCAGCGTCGTCGTCGACCGCGTGCCCAACGCGGACTACGGACGCGACGAGCCCGCCGCGTTCCTGACGCTGAGCGGTCAAGGGTGGGTCGCTCTGGCGCAGAGGCTGCGGCTCGAGCCCGGGCTAGGCGTGCTGTTCCAGCGCGGAAGCGGCGGCGACGGAAGCGGCGGCGACGGCGACGGGTTTGTTCGCGCGTCGAGGGTGGCGAGGTGATTTTGTTTGTTTGTTTTGCCGCCTTTTGAGTCTTTCTTTTTATGTATCTGTGTGTTTTCAATTCTGAATGTAGCAAAGAGAGTAGTAGCAGCAGCACTTATGGCGGAGAGAGAGAGAGGCGGGGGCGAGAGGTGAGAGAGCAAGGTCGAAGAGAAAAAACATTTTTTTTTCTTCACTTTTTTTCTCTCTCTTCTTCTCTCTCCTTCTCCGTCGCGCGCGCGGGCATCCGCCATGCCCGCCGCGAGCCCCGGAGCAGCACGAGAACAGCCAGAAGATCTCCCCCTGCGCCTGGCCGAGCTCGCGGAGGCCTCGGGCAGGCGCCTGCTCTCCCGCATCGGCGGCGGCGGCGACGGCGGCGGGTCCGATGGCAACGTCGAATTGCCATCTTCTTCTTCCTCTTCTTCTCCGTCAGAGTGGCTCGCCGCTGTGGCCTCCGCGCAAGCCTCCGGCCCTCTAGACGCGGCCAGGTTCATGGTCTCTAGCAGCCAGGGGGCGTGGGAGTCCAGCGACGCGCGCGTGGTGCGCGCCGTGGCGGGACTAGCAATCGTTTCCACCGCGACGAGCGGCGATTCCTCTTCCGTCGACCTCGCCTTTGCTGCCCTCGCTGCCCTCGCCGCTCTCCCCCGCGCCCTGTTTGCCCTGCGCGCCTCGCAGGACCTCGCCGGAGGGTGCCTGCCGCAGCTCGTAAAGGCGGTCAAGGCCTGTTCGTCGGCGATATTGCTCAAGTCCACGGACTCGCCGCTCCTCGTCGAGCCCGACGAGGCTTCCCTGCTCGTCGCCGCCGCCTCGGCCGCCGCCTCGCCGCCGCCCGAAGCGCTTTTCGCGTCCGTCGGGGGGGACCCGCTGCTTTCGGGCAGCAAGGAAGAAGAAGAAGCGAAGCATCGTGCCGTGCAATGTGAGTGGAGGGAGAGGGCCAGGGCTTGCGTGGAAGCGGCCGGCGCCGCGGTCGCGGCCGTGGGCGAGGAGAAGCTCCGGGAGGCCGCCTGCCGCGGCGGCGCTGCGGGAGCTGCGGTGGCGCCTCCGACGCCCGTGGTTGCTTCTCCTCCGCCTCCTCCACCGCCCGCTTCGAGCCTCTGGGACGTCACGGGGAGCTCCTCTCGCTCCCAGCAGGCCAGCGCCTCCGCCGTAGCCGCCGCCGGGGCGCGGAACCGAGGTCCTTTGATCGAGGTTATCGATGATGGAGGAGGTAGAGGAAGTTTTGACGACGGCGAAGAAGTCGAAGAAGCAAAGGAAGAGGAGGAAAAGGAAAAAGAGAAAGAGAAAGAGAAAGCTGCCGCCGCCGCCGCTGCCGCTTCAGCAGCAGCCGAAACCTCCGCCCTCGAGTCCGCGCAGGCCCAGGCCCTCTCCCTCGCGGCGCTCTACTCTCGAGACAATGAGCTCGGGTGCTCCTGGGCGAACGAACGAGAAAGCAACGGGGACGACGGCGACGGAAGCAGCAGCAAACCTTTCCCTTTCCTCTCCGCGCACGAGCCCCTCCCTCGAGCCGCGGCCCGCCTCCTCCCGCGGGCCCTCAGGCCCCTCCACGGCGTGCTCCTGGCGGAAGCGCACTGGCGCGGGGGGATAGACAGCGTGAAAGTGCGAGCCTACGAGGGGCCCGGGGTCTTCGAGAGGGGCTGCTCAGCTTACACGCTCTCTGTCTTGCTCCGGTGGGTTTCTGAAAACGAGAATCGCTCTACCTCCTCCTCATCATCTCTCCTCTCGTCCGTCTCTGTGGCGCTTCCCGCGCTGCTGGCCGCGGCGGACGACCCGGCGCCGGCCGTCTCCCGGATAGGGCTGCTGACGCTCGCGCGGCTCGCGCGCCTTCTGAGGCCGGGAGATTTGAGGAAGCACGCGGCCGAGGCGTCGCTGCTGGCCGCGGCCGCTCGCAAGGCCGCGCTGGGGTCCGACGAGCGCGCCGCGGTGGCTTCGACGGCCGCGGCCGCGGCCGTGGCCGTGGCGCTGGACAGAGATGACGACGACGACGACGACGACGACGACGACGAAGACGAGGAAAAAGAAGGGAAAAAGCTCCGGCGAAAGCTGCCCGCCGAGTGCTGCTCTGCGATCTTATCCGACCTCCTCGACGACGCGCAGAGGCACGCGAGCGAGCTCGAGAGGTCCTCAAGCTGGCTCTCGGCGACGAGGCCGGTCTTTGAGAGGCTCGGGCTGGGCGTGGTCCCCCTGCTGGCGACGAGGGTGTTCCCGCTGCTAGTGCGGTGGCTGCGGATGAGTCCTGCAAATTCTTCTTCTTCTTCCTCCTCCTCTTCTCGCGCTCTCGTTCTCCTCCAAAGCGAGGCGGCCAAGACGCTGACGGCGATCGTCAGGAGGGCATGGCCGCGCGTCGGGGCCCGGGCGCATGCGCTGCCGCTGTGGAGCGCCGCGGCGGAGGCATTGAGGAGAGGAAGTGAAAGTGGAGGTGGAGGTGGAAGCGGAGGTGGAGGTGGAGGAGGCAAGAGTTGTTGTTCATCTTCTTCTTCTCCTTCGCTGCTCGACCTCGCGAGCGCGGTTCGCGCCGCGGCCAGGGCCGTGGAAGAGGCCGAGAAAGAAGAAAACGAACCTTCGACGATCGATGAAGTATTCGCTAGCGTTGAAGGGGGGGAGGCGCTGCTGGCGGCGGTGAAGAAGAGAGAAGAAGGAAGAGAGAGACAAACTTGAAAAAAACGAAAACGAAAACGAAATGAAGCTGTCGACCTTTTTTCTGACCCCCCGCTTCATTCTTTTGCATTTTCTTATTTGACTCTCTCTCTTTGTTTTATTTTGCATGCGCTGAAGCAAGCGAGGGCGGCGACGGCATCTTTCTTTGTTTGATGCGCTCAACGACGACGACTGCGGACCAAGAACCAAAAACAAAAACTCAACTCTCAAAATCTTTCTTCCTCTGTGTTCCTCTCTTCCTCTTCTTCCTCCTCAAGCAGACTCCTCCACCTTCGCCCCCGACATCTTCAGGTCATCGAACTTGGCGTCGCAGCGGCGCATGAACGCGATCGAGCCGTTGAACATCAGCACGGGGATCTGCGGCGTCGTCTGCTGCTGCATCTGCTGCTGCTGCTGCTGCTGAGACTGCTGCTGCTCAGACTGCTGCTGCTGCTGCTGAGAGAGGCGGCGGCGCTTGCCTCCGGTGGCGATCTCGGCCTGCAACGGCGCCGCGGCGGCTCCGGCTCCGGCTCCGGCTCCCTCCGACATCGAGGGGGACGGGGCCTGCGCGCCCATGCGCTCGGCGGAGGCCTGGTCGGGCTGTTTGTTGTTGGCGTTGGCGTTGAGAGGGAGGGAGAGAGAGAGAGAGAGAGAGAAAGGTTGAGTTTTTTCGCTCGTTCGCTTGTTCGTTCGTTCTTCGCTCTCTCTCGAAAAACAACAACAACAACAAAAAACCTTCCGCACCTGTCCGGAGACGGGGCACATGAACGGTCCCACGGCCGCGATGCCGCAGGTGAAGACCGGAGGAGAAAGCCTGTTTTGTTGGTGGTGGTGTTGTTGGCGGACGGTGAGAAAGAAAGAAAGAAAGAAAGTGAAAGAAAGAGAAAGAACAAGAAAAGAAAAATCATCTTCTTCTTCTCTCTCTCTTTTTACCTCGACGTCAGCGCCTTGACCGCCACGCAAGAGTTCCCGAAGGGCCCCCCGACCAAGCAGCGCGTCGCGTTCGGCGTCGCGAAAACGGCGTTGGAGCCCAGAGCAGCACCGGAGATTTTCGCACCGGGGAGCGCGTCGACAGCGACGTCGGCCGTCCCTTCGAGCAGCACGTCGACGTTCTCGGCGCCGCCGAGCAGGAAGACCGACGAGGACCCCCCGGCGGCGACGTGCGCGGTGCCGACCTTCGCGTCGGGGAACTCCTTGTTCAGCAGGAAGATGCGAGAGACTCCGGAAGAGGCGAGGAAGACGTTTTCGGCCGTGAGGTTTTGCAGGATGAGGTCGGCGGCTCCCATGCTTTTTTTTTCGTTTTTTGAAGTTGTTTCGGGAGTGTGGACAGGTGAGACAGAGGTAGAGGCAGAGAGCGAAAGCGAGGAAGAGAGAGGCAGAGAGAGAGCGCGCGCGCGAGAGAGAGAGAGAGAGAGAGAGAGAGAGAGAGTGAAGAAAGAAAAGAAAGCACTCACGCGCTCGACGCGTTGAACATCTTCGACTTCGGCTCCACGGGCCCCTCGACGACGACGGCGCCTCCGGAGGGGGAGATCGAGACGCCCTCGAGCTCGCCCTGGGGCACGGTGACGATGATCTTGATCGGAACCGAGGAGGTCTCGAACGAGCTGTTTTGATTTTTTTTGAAAGTTTTTTTATTTTTTTTGTCAAGTTCCGCGCGAGAGAGAGCTTCGTCTCTCTACTCTCTCCCTCTCTCTCCCTCCCTCTTCTCCCTCTTCTCTCTCCATCCTCACCCTCTCGTCGAGATCACCAGCTCGCCGCGCGGGGACACCTTGGCGTCCAGCGGGATCGCGTCCTTGCCCGTGTCGACGAAGACGGAGCGCTTGTCCCCGGTCTTGACCAAGACGTTCAAGGGAGTGCAGACCGCCACAGTCTTGAACGGTTCCGACAGCGAGATCAGGCGCTTGCCCGTCGAGGGCTTTTTTTGCTGGGAGGAGGAGGCTGTTGTTGTTGTTGTTGTTGTTGTTGTTGTTGTTGTTGTTGTTGTTGTTGTTGTTGTTGTTGTTGTTGTTTTGTGAGGGTTTTTGAGAGAAGAAATGAAGGGGGGAAG
>Ga0210003_1000933_pt1 | contig 26013 bp, 27 predicted proteins | sample LantaG_FD_182804 | JGI IMG/M metagenome (GOLD analysis project Ga0210003, IMG submission 182804) | Deep subsurface microbial communities from Baltic Sea to uncover new lineages of life (NeLLi) - Landsort_02402 metaG (SPAdes) (version 2) | ecosystem: Environmental > Aquatic > Marine > Oceanic >... | reverse complement strand
AAGAGATGGATAAACTAGACAAAGCAATAGATGTTTTACTATCTGAGGAAGAAGAGCCTCTCTTCAGCAATCCATTAGTCTTTGATGATGCTTGGCTAGATGAGCATATTGATGGAACTTGGACTCGTAAGGATGATGGTACAATTGATGTTGTAGGAAATGTGTACTTACCTTCTGCAAATTTAAAAGAGATTCCTTTCCAATTTGGAGAAGTGACAGGAGAGTTTTCTTGTTCCATGAACCGGCTTACCTCACTCAAAGGATCGCCAAGAAAAGTAGGAGGGAGCTTTTATTGTACCCGAAATGACATTACCTCACTCGAAGGAGGTCCTGAGTGGGTTGATGAAAGTTACTTTTGTGATGCAAATGAAGATCTGTATTCACTAAAAGGTGCGCCTAAGCATGTAGGAGTGTTCTTCCGATCATCACGATATACAGATGATCAGTATAGAAAATATGCTGAAAGAGTTTACGGTAAAGAAATGGTGGATGCAAAATGGATGCCCAAGTAAATAAAGCAATAGATTTCTTAGTTGAAGACGAACCACTCTTCAGCAATCCATTAGTCTTTGACGATAAGTGGTTAGACGAGAATGTTCATGGCTTTTGGAACAGAAGAGAAGATGGTAAGATTGATGTTACTGGCACAGTAATGATAAGTGGTTTGGAAGTAGAGCATCTGCCTTTTAAATTTGGAAACGTGAGTAATAGTTTTGATTGCTCATCCAATAATCTCCTTTCCCTTGAAGGGGCTCCTGAATGGGTTGGTAAGATTTTCAAATGTTCCACGAATTCTCTTACTTCTCTTAAAGGATGCCCACAAGAAATAGGAGGAGATTTCATTTGCGTATCGAATGACATAACTAGTTTAGTTGAAGGACCCAAAAAAGTAGGAGGTAGTTACCTATGTGGTACAAATGCTCTTACAACTCTCAAAGGAGCTCCTTATTCGGTAGGCGATAGTTTCGATTGTACAGCAAATGAGCTAACTAATCTTGTAGGCGGTCCGAAAGAAGTCGGCGATTCCTACTATGCCTATGGCAATCCTCTCGAAAGTTTAGAAGGTGTTGCAACATCAATAGGGAAAAGATTAGATTCAAAACAGTTTACACATGAAGACTATCTGAAGTATATCAATAAAGAAGATGTAACAGGTGGTAACGAAATGAGAATAATAGGAACAGATAGCGCTGGTGGCGTTGACATTTTGGTAGATGGCAAAAAGTATTCCTATTTCAGTGTTCCTGATTCTGTGCTAAAAGATGTTAAGAGATATATGAAAAACGCATGGCGTGGAAAAGTTATGCAAGCACTGACACCTTATGCGGCAGGTGTTCCTCATATAAGTCAGCAGAAAAAAGATACTGACGCCCAAATCGAATCAGCAATCGATATTATATTGAAAGAAGGTAGCTAGAGTGGAACCGAATATTACTATTAAGAAGCAGCATCGTTGGTCAGCAAAAGCGATGGCGTTCTATGGCATTCCTGAATTCTATGATGCTCTTTACCTTGAGTTTCCTGAAGACATACTGAAAATGGCGAAAGACAAACTGGACGTTACACTAGATGACGGAGTTCTCATGCCAGATACAGAAGCAAATCGAGCAGAATTAGAAGATGATTGGGATAGGTTGCTTAAGCGTTTATCTTTAAGAAAGCAGACTGAAGGGCAAAAGGAGCTAACAATGGAATCAACACAAGTCATTCGTATTACTAAGGATGGTGATGGAAAGGATGTTGGTGATTGGTATCCTTATTTTAGTGGACTGGGAGCATTAGACTGGGCCCGAGCTGAGAAAGCGCAAGATGCTACAAAGTTTTACTCTTGGTCAAGAAAACAGCTAGCAGATACTCAGGAGTTTCTCGATGATCTTGGTGTTGAATATACAATGGAAACTGTGCCAGATGTTGAAGCTATGATTGATGCCCAATTAAAGAAATCCGTTACAGAATCAGGTGAATTGATCAGAGCTTCTAGTGACAGACCAAGAGAAACTGGATCAGTTCCTTACAGAATAGTGCTTCGTAATTTAGGAGGTGTACAACCTTACGCTACTCATATGCATTTTTTAGATACAGATAGCTATGAGAATGGCAATTACTTTTCAAATTTAGATAGGGCTGTAGCAGATTACAAAAAGCGTTGCCAAACACACGATCTAAACCCAGGAGCAGAGAATGAAGGATAAAGACATAGAAAATGCTATCGATTTAATAATCAATGAAGCACCTGCTCCAGCACCTGCTCCTGTTAAAACTCCTGTGCAGGCTCCAGTAAGGACTCCAGGAGTAACTCCAAGCAGACGTACTAAAAGACCTTCAACTCCTATAAGACCCACTCCAGGAGTGTCACCAAAACCGAAAGCTCAGATTAAGACTCCTGATGTAGAATTGTTTAAGAAAGCGAGAACATAATGACTATCAAAGAAATGGCTTTTGAACCTGGAGACGCTCCACAATTGGTAGATCCTGGAAAGAAGGATTGGATAGAGACTGGTGATCCTGAATTAGATGCTTTACTTCCTGACCTTTCAAACAAAGAGCAATCCTATCTTGAACTCATCACATCTAAGACGTACCAAGAGATGGTGAAACGATTAGAAGGATACACAGGATTATCAGCAGGAGAGATGAATCTTCCAAGTTTGCTTAGCATTGTCTATCAGGCTATCAATCAGATACAGCAGATCGAATCTTCGCAGAAACGTTATCTTGAAAACTTAGCACTTGACACAGTGCTTGAATTTCCTGAATTTAAGATGGTAAAAGAAGCTTATCAGAATGACGAGCTACGCTTCGATGCTAAACTAGCTGATGCAGAGCTTAACGTAGATGTGCATGGTATCGAAAACGAGGAAGCTCCTGAAGGTGGATTAACTTCTGCTGAAGAGATGAATGCGAATCTTGGAAAACAGCTGGGTACAGTAACTGATGAACAACTGCAACGCAGGATGGCCAATATGCTCATCCAAGGGAATTCCATTCTTAAGTTGTTTCTATTCAACATTGTCAAAGATGAGTTAGAAAAGATCGATCCTGAATTGCCTTCACTATATGGTATCGTAGGAGCTGTTGCACAGCTAGGTTACTTTGCAACGCCTTTCTCTCTTGAGCAAGTAGCATTACAGTCAGGGGAAGGACAGTTAGGGTCTTCAGAGGTGGTTCCTAAGGACGAGATATATACAATAAAGGCTAGAGGCATAGTGTTCCCAGTACTTATACATGAAATAGTCAAAGGGATATATGAATGGCTCTCAATAAGTCCTGAGCAAAAAGGTGAGATTGAGAAGGAAAAGGTCGGTGGTGAAACAAAAGACATAATTGCAGGTCCTGAAGTCACAAGGATAGTGATGTCTTACATACCAACTGACAAACAGTATCTAACACCTTTGATACATAAGAAAGTTGTAGCGCTACCTCCTAACCGCATCAAGCAAGTACTTGCTCAAGGCGAAGAAGGGAAGAAGATAATGATGCATATCGTTCAAACATCTCAAAAAGAGTGGAATGCATATGAGAAAGAGAAGGAAGAATATGGCGAAGGAGCTGAAACTGCATCACGATATTTAAAAGATCCTTCAGATGTTGCTGTTGCTAGACAACTCTTTTTGCAAGGTAAAGCAGGAGATACTGCTTCAAAAAATGAATTGTCGAGTATGTTGAAAGATGAAAACGATTACGCCATATTTGGAAGATCATTAGGGATGGCAGAATCTCCAATCAAAGGAGTTATCGATGGCCTGGTTAATGAGTATGCGACACCCGCCGTTACTGGAATGGATGCTTTGCCTGATAGTTGTTTTGCATTACTACCTGCAAGTAATCAGATAGTAAGAATCAACAAAGGTGAACCTGGATACTATCCTTACAGCCATAAGGTTTCTGGTGAAGTTATGAAAGCTGATCAAGAAACAGTAGATATTCTGAATGCGAAATTAGGAATAACTCCTGAAGTAGCTGACCTTATGACTACAGGTTCGATGTTTGGATGGGATCGTCTTTCTATCCAAAACTATTCAAAATAAGCTAAAATTTCCTTTCTTTTAGAACACCCTCAAAAAACAATTAAATTATTTTATTGACTTCTAAACAAGAATCACTTATAATGTACAGTACAATATAAAACGGAGGAGTTAGCAGATGCGGATCATAAACGACACAGATTGGTCGACGCGAAACATCAAAACATTTGTTACCAGAGTATGCTATAAGGAAATGCTTGACCAGAAGTTTATCAATAAACTTGTTGTTAGTTGCAGGTATAGAAAGAAATCTCCAGTAAGATTTGACGATCATCCTGGCGGTTGGGCTTACTACAATAGCCACAGAATGGAACTCACATTTGTAAAAGAAGCCAAGTGCAACAAAATTGCGTTAGCGCATGTCATTGCTCATGAGTTAGCGCATTGTCAAGGTCTCAAGCATGGACAAATGAAAGGCCCAAGGTATTCCTACAAGCCAGGATGGGAAGAGTACTGGAGATGGACAGAAGCATTGACGCTTGAAAGGCAGAAGATCTATATGCCAGTAGAGAAGACAGCATTAACCAAAGCACAAGACAAGCTCGCTAATGCTCAGACCCTTCTCAAGCAATGGGAGACCAAAAAGAAAATGGCAATGAATAAAGTTTCAAAGTATAAAGAACAATCTAAATATTATGCACAAAGAGTTGAAGAACTCGGAAAGGCTACATCATGAAGATAGAAATCGAAAGAGAAGTAATGAAGGCTATGCGAGATGCTGGATATGACAATCCTGCTTTCCATACAAGCTACAGTTTCGGAAGCGAAACTGTTGACTCACGGCATATGAATGCTGAAGAACTTCAGAAGCTGAAAGAAATATGTACTCTTCCTGAGTACCACAAGGACATTGAAAATCGCAGAGTTATCCGCGCTATTAACAATATCCAAGATTTGGATAAAGCAGGTGGCAATGCAAAAATAAGCAATCTGCAAAAGATGGAAGAAGCTCTCATTAAGTTTCTCCAGCCTTTGCCACACCATTGGGTGTTTATCGAAAACAAAACTCACGATGTTATGCTACCTTATTTCATAAAGAATATTAAGTATCATCCTCCTTACAATAGAGGCGAGGATTATATTCCTGCTAGACTTGAGTTAAAAGGCGAAGCATTCAAGCAAGGATCCAAAGAAACTCCAACAATATCTCTTCACAAAAGTGATTTGGCTGGCGGTAAAACTGTTGGTGATCTTTTATCTGATATCGGATGGATACCTGAAACAGCTGAAATGGTTGATCAGTATGAAGCTGATATTGCTTTCTTTAATGAAGCATCTGTCAAAGAAGGTTATCAGTTCCTTGGCAAAGGGTTGTGTTCGCTGGGGTCAGATAGATGGGATAGAACTATCATGAATCTTGAGAAGAAAGGATCACCTTCGAAAGTTATCATGGACAATGACGAAGGCGAAGAGAATAAGAAGACTTCTTGCGTCATAGGTTCAACAATGTGGGTAGTACTCGATAGAAAGAAAACAAAAGATGAGATGGAAGAAGAGGAAGACTCTTCTGAAACCGTTCATCTGCCTGTTCATCCTTTCGTCACAGTATTTGTTCTTGATGTACATCAGTATGGTGTCATGTACATTAGAAACCTGACTGATTACAAGTATGATGCTGGTTTAGCAGATAAGCTGGTACTTTCTGATGATCGCAGAGAATTAATCGATCTTCTGATTGGTTCAGAGCAAGATGGTTACAGCGATATAGTTGAAGGCAAAGGGAAAGGGGTTATCATTCTAACTTCGGGAGTTCCTGGAACTGGCAAGACTCTAACAGCTGAAGTATTCAGTGAAAAGGTTGAAAGGCCTCTTTACATCATCCAGTGCTCACAATTAGGAACAGATCCTGATGAGTTGGAGAAATTGCTGGCTGAAGTGCTCGAAAGAGCAACTCGTTGGGGAGCTATTCTTCTCATAGATGAAGCCGATGTCTACATACATGAGCGTGGAGCTGATGTTGTCCAGAATGCGATTGTAGGTGTCTTCCTTAGATTGTTGGAATATTACAGCGGTGTTTTATTCCTGACGACTAACAGAGAAACTCTTGTAGATGATGCAATCAAGAGCAGGGTCATGGCTCATGTTAGATACAAATTGCCTGACTATGATGAGAAGGTAAAGCTCTGGAAGATACTGTCAGAGCAATATGGGGCAAACATCAGCCCTGCTGTTATCAAGGAATTAGTTGAGGACAAGAGTCTCAAGATGATCTCAGGGCGCTCCATAAAGCAACTCTGTCGTCTTTCTAAAGCATTGGCTAATAAGAGAGTAGTTCCGATCGATAAGGATCTTGTCAAGTGGGTTGCCAGATTCCAGGACATTGAAACCGGAAAGTAATTGAGAGAAACTAGAAGATAGTTGTAATAAAATACATGAAGGTTATTATGAAGATAGCATACTCTAGACCGTCCAATATAAAAGGCGGATGTCATAAATTGTCAAAAGAACAGATGAAGGAGCTTCTTGATGGACGAAAGACTGATAAGTAAACTTGAGGCGGATATTCGTTACCACAATCATAAATACTATGATGAAGATAGTCCAGTATTGTCTGATGTGTTGTATGACGAAATGATTAATCAGCTGAAGAAATTAGCTCCTGACTCTCCTGTACTTAATGAGATTGGGAATCCTACTTTTGGGTTGAAGTACAAGCATAAGTCAAAGATGGGTTCATTACAGAAGTGCCATACATTCCAAGAGATAGCTGACAAGTTTGGTGACCAGCTCGTTGGTATGTCTCCGAAGGTAGACGGAATCAGCCTTTCTCTCCATTACAATCAAGGAGGATTGCAGATGGCAGTCACCAGAGGTGATGGGGAAACAGGAGAGATTGTTACTCCGAACGTTTGTCAGTTACTTGGTGTTCCTTTACGTATTGATTATACTTACCCAGTTGAAGTTCGGGGTGAAGGTTACATCGCGAAGAAAGATTTCTACGGCATCATGGATGTTCCAGGTTACGGCGGACATGAAAAAGGTTTCGCTAATCCTCGAAATGCTGCCGCAGGATCCATCAGGCAGAAAGATCCTTTAGTTACTAAAAGCAGAAATGTATCTTTCGTCGGATACAGAGTCATTGGTGTTGATACTATTTCCCAATATGAGCAGGAAATGTATTGGCTTGAAGCACAAGGGTTTCCTTTCTTCCCATATTGGCTTACATCCATGAAAGACAAAGAAGAATCCTTAATAGAAACCATACATAACTATGATGTACCGTATGAGATTGACGGGATCGTAATCATGCTTAACTCTCTTGCCGACTTTAAGAAGGCTGGATGGGCTGGCAAGTGTCCAAAGGGTGCTATTGCTTACAAATTTGAGACAGAGAAAAAGAAAGCTGTCATCAAAGACATCATCTGGCAGACTGGCAGAACAGGTAAAGTGACTCCTGTGGCAATCATTGATGCTACGGAAATTTGTGGAAGTACTATTCGTCGAATCACTCTGCATAATTATGCTTGGTTGATGGAACATGATTATGCTATCGGTGATACTGTCCTGTTTGAAAAAGCTAATGAGATCATTCCAGAAATAGTTGAGGCATTAGACCGTCCTGTTGACAGGCAAAAATCATTGATCACTGTTTGTCCATCATGTTCTTTCACTTTAGAGCGGTCTATTACTGGATTAGAGGAACAAGGAGCGGATATTGTATGTCACAATTCAGAATGTTCCGCACAATTTTCACAGAAAGTTGAGTACATGCTCAAGACTATTGGAGTTAAAGGAATTGCGAGAACAACTATAGAGAAGATGGATCTTGATCATCCGTGGTCTATTTTTGATATGAATGAAGAAGAATTCCAGAAGCTCGGGTTCGGAGAGATTGAGAGTACAACAATGGTACAGTCTCTTGCTAACGTCAAGACGACCCCAGAGCGCTTGTTAGCAAGTCTTGGAATCCAAGGATGGGCAGAGTCAATGTTCGCAAAACTTTTCAAGAATTCTCAGATAGCAGGACAGGATTGGTTAGCAGCATTTGTTTCCAATAATTATTTTCCTGAAGACATGGAAGCTTGTCTCACAGGAATAAGAGGATTGCAATTAATGTCTGGTATGAACAATTGCAAAGTATGGTTACAAGCACTCAACTTCAGAGTAATAGTTGAATCAGCCTCTATCGGTGGAGTGCTGGCAGGATCTACTTTCTGTGTCACAGGAAAATTATCCAAAGGAAGAGGAGAAATTGCTAGTATCATTAAAGATAACGGTGGTATAGTCAAGGATTCCATTACTAAGTCCTTGGATTATTTGATCGCTGGTGAGAAAGCAGGTTCAAAACTAACAAAGGCAGCAGATGCTGGTGTTGTGGTATTGTCAGAAATAGAATTTAACGCAATGATAGAAGATGGCAAAGAAAAAGAAAAAGAAAACTAAATCTGAGAAACGCTTTCATAGGCGTAAAGCAGATGCTGGACTTGTAAGACTCCTGAAGCTTAAAGAGGATTGTGAAATAGCTCTTGAATCGGATCCAGAATACTATGATAATCAAGAGGATCTAGAAACCTTCTATCAGGAAATTAAAACAGCTATTAAGGCGTGGAAGCAAGGTGACCAATCAGCCGTAAAACCAATACAAGCTCGTTTCGTAGAATTTAACAAAATGATAGCAAGGAGTTCATAGTGTCTCAGTACGAAATTGTAGAGAAGCTTGATGAGCACATGGTTCTGAAGCGAGGGAAAATAATGTACATCGGAAGGGTGTGTACAGTTTGTAATGGAAGATCCTGGATAACAGTCATTCCGGATAAGTATGGGTACCCTTGTAAAGGTTGTAATGGAAAAGGTATGATTGTTAGAAGAATCTTTTCCGAACATTCTAGTTGAAAGTTGTATAAAAGAATATAAGGAGGATATTATGCCAGCAGAAGTAGATTCGATGTTTTGGACAGGCCAGGTGCCTTGGCATGGATTAGGTACAGAGCTTGACAATCCAGCTACGTCAGAAGAGGCAATCATAGCAGCAGGTCTTGATTGGGAAGTTAAGTGCGGAGATATTGTTGTCAGTGATAAGGAAGGACCTATAGAGATTCCTAATCACTATTGTACAGTAAGGATGGATAACAGAGTGCCTCTTGGTATCGTAGGCAGGCTGTATACGCCCGTGCAGAACAAAGAGGCTTTCGGTTTCTTTGATTCAATAGTAGGTGAAAAGAAAGCCATCTACCATGTCGCAGGTGCTCTTGGCAAAGGAGAAACAATCTGGATCTTGGCTAAACTGCCTGAAGATATAAGAATAACTGGTACTGATGACATTATTAACAAGTACCTCTTGCTAACAAACAAGCACGACGGTACGATGTCGTTGAGAATGTTCTTCACTCCTATCAGGGTTGTTTGTCAGAATACACTGTCTGCGGCAATGTCTGTTAGAAAAGGAGGCGAAGGAATTTCTCTTCGTCATTTTCCTGACATCCATAAGAAAGCAGAACTTGCCAGACGTGCTCTTGGTATTGCTCTTGATTACTACAGAGATCTAGGTGAGGCTTTCAATGCGTTAGCTCGCTACCAGGTCAAACAGGAATGGCTTGATACATATATTGATGCTGTTATGCCTTCTCCTCCTGAGAAAGAGCCAAGTACTCGTCTGCTTAACATTCGGGAAGGTATGAAAGCACGATTTGAGTCTGCTTCAAATTCACTTCCTGGAATTAAAGGAACAGCCTGGGCAGCATATAATTGCGTGACAGAGTACGTTGATCACTTCCGCAAGGTTCCAAAAATGGAAGTCGATAAAACTAGAAGGCTTGAGAGTATTTGGATTGGATCAGGGGCAATGATTAAAGAGAGAGCGCTCGGAATAGCGCTCCAGATGATTGATTCCAATGGCATGCCTTTAGTATCACTTGAAGGTTAATTAAGGAATTAGTAGTCAATTGCTAATGATATTTGTAGTTATATATGATGATGGTAAGGGTTTCTGGCTTGCAGATTATCCGCTCGGTGAAAGCGATAACAAGTACTTACCATCTTCTTGATCTTTGAAATTTGGGCGTGATAAGGTTTCGACGGATAAGTTGAAGCAATAGTCGCATGCCGAGGACTCCGGTTGGCCTCGTAAAAATATCCGGAAACCCATAAGTGCAGATGTACCTATGAAAATAGCGGCATAGCCGCTTCGGAAGCAAGAAAAGATAATTCCTGGGAGTATCTTGCTTCTTAAACGCTACGCGGGAAGAACCTCCTACGACTCGGTGATGTGAGTCAAGCAGATATGAGTGCTGTGGTGTAAGCCGAAAGACTCGTTGGTGGAGGGCTAAATCAGCCCCTGGTTGTCTAGACCTACTAGAATATGTATGTAGACGCTATTGTGACTCTTTTTCGAACCGGGGTTCGACTCCCCGCACGTCCACCAATTTTTTTAAAAACATAAAGGAGGAGTAAGATGCCGGATAAGATAGAGTTGTTGAAAAAACTTCACGAGTTGACAAAGCGTGAAAAGCAGATTGTTAAAGATAAAGAGAATGCCGCTACCAACTACAACGACGAGTTGAAAATGGTAAAGGCCGAAGTCAAAGATACTCTTAGAGATCTTGAACAGGCTGACGGGGAATAATTTAACATGAGCAAACAATGGGAAGTTCTGTTGCGAGTGAAGCAATCGAAGGTAGATGGTAAGCTGACACCTTCAAAAGCTCATATCAAGTCTGTTGTTGAGCGTGCGATAATCGAACCAGAACTTTTACCCATTGTTAAAGATACTCTAAGTGTCGTTAATAAAACATCTGGAGGTGCAAGAGCCAAAGGATCTGGCTCAGACTTTGAGAGAAAGATAGCAAAGTCGCTAGGTCAATGGTGGTGGAACCAAGATTTCAGACGTACTCCTAATTCAGGAGGCTGGGATAAACAAGCAGATGATGGAAAGGTAGAAGCAGCAGGCGATCTATTTGCTCCTCCAGAAGCAGAATTTCCATTCTGTGTTGAATGCAAGCATAGAAAAGATGCCTTGAACTTATTCACTAAAAAGAATGATTCAAGTGATTGCATTTACGATTGGTGGGAACAAGCAGAAGGTGACTCAAGAATGTCGAATAAATCTTCTATTCTTGTTATGGGATGTAAACGAATAGAATACATTGGCATTACTTTAAAATCGTTGACATTGCTTCATTGTAATGTTGACGTGCAGGAGTTGCAATTCATTAAGCTTACTCCTCCAGAACAACAGCCCTTTTTACTTATGCTATACAAAGATTTTTTAGAAAATTTCAGGAGAACTAATGGCGAAGAAGACACCGCCCGAGAAGCAGGAGCCACAGAAACCTGCTAAGAAACAAGTGGATGAGGAAAAGCCGCATGAATGTCCAATGTGCGACTACAGGTGTAAAACACCCTCATTGTTGTCACGTCATATAAATCATCATCATCCTGATGTTAAAAATCAAACTCCTCAGCACCTTTTAAAGGCCCTTAATGGCAAAGCATCAATAGGAGAGATGCTGGCATCCGTTGGTGAGTACATCGAAAACTCCTCCAACTTTGATGAAAGACTTCCTGAAGATGTAATATCCTATCTAAAAAGAGAAGATGCCAAAACACAATTAATATTACGCGTTATAGCAATACAGAAAATACAAAGAGCTCTTGAGCTTGGAGATCAAATAAAAGAACTTGATAAGAATTTCCAAGCAAAGCTGAATGATCCTGACTTTCAGAAAGAAGCAACACCTCATACTTATCTATCTCTTGTTGAGAGAATGCTAACTCTCCAAGAGAAGGAACTTAAGTTCCTTAATGAAATTGTAAAACTAGGTGATATAAACCTTAACGATTTAGTAGACAAGCTTGTGAATTCCTTTGGTAGCGCTCGTTTAGGTTCTAAGAAAGAAGGTTCAGGGTTTAACGCTTTTCAATTAACTGGGATATCACTTCCTGATGAGCCTGCCGAAAGGGAGGCTTTGCGAAAGGTGCTGGGGAATCTAATAAGTAATGACGGATCTAGTGAAACAGATCAGCCAATTGAAGCCGAGTTCGAAGAAGGCTCTGGATCAGATACTGGCGAAGATTCAGGAGACTGATAGTCTTGACATTGTTGATAGTCTTTACTCTATGGACTATGACAGAAAGATTATTGATGCACGCCAATTCCTTGAAGACGATTACTATCTAGGCAAATCAGTAAAGAATCTATCGGAAACTTGGAAGGTAGAATTTGAGCAGATATTTGCCCCTGATTCTCAAATCGGTACTTGTGTATTTACAGGGAGTATTGGTTGTGGTAAAACAACCATGGCGGCTTGCTGCTTCACTCGTAAGTTATATGAGCTAACATGCCTGAAAGATCCTGCAGCATTTCATGGACTGCTACCAAAGTCGAAAATAATATTTGGAATATACAATGTTACATTAGATAAAGCTGATGATTGTTCTAATTTAATTGAGCAATACATACATGAGAGTCCGTATTTCCAAGAAGAATGTCAGTTAAGGACGAGACCTCGGTATCCTCTCTTCTTTCCCGACAAGAGGCTGGAACTTTCTTCTGGATCTTTAAGTACTCATGCTTTAGGAGACAATGTACTTGGGTTTATCCTGGATGAGGTTAACTTCTTTAAGAAAGTACAGAGTCCTGATTCCGTGACTGAGACGACAAGAGCACACCAGTTGTTTAATGAGGCTCGTACAAGGCAGGTTTCTCGATTCATGAAGGCTGGTCGTGTTCCAGGATTAAACATTCTCCTTTCGTCTAGAAAATTTCAGAGTTCTTTTCTGGATGAGTTCATTGAGAAGGTCAAGATGGATCCAGAAATGCAGAAGACTACTAAAGTAGTAGAGTTAGCTCTATGGCAAACAAAGAATCCTGATGATTTTTGCGGTGATAGCTTTGAGGTACTTGTCGGCACTGATCATTATGCATCACGAATGCTAGAGGAAGATGAAGTTGTTCCTGCAGACGGAAAGGTCGTAAGGGTTCCAGTAGAGTACCGCGAGCAATTTGTACTCGATCCTGATCTTGCTCTTAGAGATATAGCAGGTGTATCTACTTCTGGATCAACAGCATTCTTCCCAGTCAAGCAGAAGATACTCAATTGCGTTGACAAAATGAGAACACATCCTTTTACTCGTCCAGTTATATCAATTCCTCTTATGTCCGGCAGATCCATTGATGAATTCTTTCAGGAAAGAAAGTTGTGTCGTATTGAGAATTCGGTATGGACACCTATAGTACATCCAAAAGCAGAACGTCATGTTCATGTTGATTTAGCATACTCAGAGGAATGTATTGGTATTACTATGGCACATCCTTATATGATGCACGATAGTAGATTTGGAGTATATACTGATTTTCTACTAAGAATCAAACCACCTTCAAAAGGTGAGCTGGAGATTGGTGCTGTTATTGAATTTCTAAAGCTCTTAAAAGGAACATATAGATTTAATATCAAGAAGGTTACATTTGATCAGTTCCAATCTCGAATGCCTATACAATTACTTCTCCAAGCAGGATTTGCAGCAGAGCTGTTAAGCATAGATCTTGTACATTTCAACCATCTCAGAACTTGTTTTGCAGAGCGTCGTATTAATATGTATGAGTATGGTCCTCTAATTGAAGAACTTGAAGGATTGCAGAAAAACCCAGAAGGTGGAAGACCTCATCACAAACCTGGTGAGCTTGATGACGTTAGTGATTCAATGGCAGGTGTTGTGAGTCGTTGTTACAACATCCCTACTACCAGGAATAAGAAAGGTGAAGTTAAAAAGGATAAGGTTATACTTCCCAATATTGACGCTACCTCTCTCATCATGTCTGTAAATTCTGAACATAATCAAGAAGAGTTTCGAAAGTAACTCTTCTTATCGTATAACACAGCATCTGAGAACTATAGTATTGATTAATTTAAAGAGAGAAGAACATGAATGATGCCCAGATCGAATCAGCAATAGATCTTATTATAGATGAAGGATCTGAACTGTCTGTACGACTGCAAAATTTGAAAGATTATATTTACAAAAATTACAAACACAGGCACAAAGGTGAGCCTGTATTGTTTGCGCCATGGCCTACTCATAGTGATGATCAGATGGATGTAGTTTTCTCTGATGGTTCGTGGATTAAAATGTTGGGAAGAGATGACGATTCTTGGTATAGGAGAACATTATCTGGTAATAGAGGGGCGCGCTCTGGTAGTCTTAAAGGCGACAAATATAGGGTGCTTAAAGATCAGAACCCAATTACAGTACCGATGACTGAAGGTTGGCCCGCATCTGAGAACTATAGTATTGATTAATTTAAAGAGAGAAGAACATGGATGATGCCCAAATTGAAAAAGCACTTGATAATATGCTAAAAGAAACGGCTAATGACAATGCAGTTGCTTTCGATAATTTAGTGATTCCTTTACAAGATGTGCATCTTATGATACCCTTCTATGATGCATGGGACCGGAATAGAGAAAGCAGACAGGAGATATACAATACCATTGCAGAGCTAAGAACTACCTTGTCTACTGATAGTTATTTACAAGATTGGTTAGATGATAAAGGCATACCAAAAAATGCTGAGGAAATTAAAGAGGTTGAGAATTTATTAGCAACACTATTTAAAAAATTAACACCTTTGCTTTCGAAGTTGTCACCAGAAGAAAAAGAAGACGAAATTGAAATGGTCGATAATGATGAAAAACCTGTTGAATTTAATGACGAATGGTTAGATAAGCATGTCGATGGTTCCTGGACTCGAAGAGAAGATGGAAAGATAGATGTAAATGGAAGTTTAGATTTTGATGGTGCTCACGTAACAAATATGCCGTTCAAGTTTGTTACAGTAACAGGTGATTTTAAAGGACCATGGGGTCTTACCTCACTGGAAGGATCGCCTGAGTATGTAGGTGGGGATTTCAATATAAGTACCCAAGAACTTACTTCTCTCAAAGGAAGTCCAAACGAAGTAGGAGGTAATTTTAATTGCACAGCTTCTTCGCTCACTTCACTTGAAGGAGGACCAGTGAAAGTAGGAGGAGATTTTGATTGCTCCTACAACCAACTCACCTCACTCAAAGGAAGTCCTAGTGTTGTAGGAGGCGATTTCAATTGTATATGGAATCCTCTTAAATCACTCGAAGGCGCGCCAGAGAATCTCGGAGGAAAAATTATATCTAACAGTGTAAAGGGAGAAGCAATGAAAGATGTCACGATTGAACAAGCAATTGATACTATTCTGGAAGACAAGTCTACAAGTAAAAAACCTCTTACAGAATCGTACGATAGCGATAGTCCTATGTCGGCTAGCGAAGTAGAAATCAAGAAATCCTTTGTACAATACATGAAGGAAGGAAACACATTCCAGCCATGTGGGAGCATTAAATTAGTTCCTAAACTTGAACCTTGTACTTACAACATTCTTACTATGCCTCTTCGATTTGAGAAAATCGCTTGTAAAACAGATGAGCTTTATCTATTTGAGAATTCTAAAATGTACGATGTATTAGAAGAAATCAAAACATTCTGGACTCTTAAAGACAATTTCGACAAGCTGAACCTGCTTCACAACAGAGGCATATTGATGTATGGACCTCCTGGAACTGGCAAATCTTGTCTTATTCAGCAGGTAGCAGAACACATGACAAAGAATGGTGACATCATCATACAGGCCAAGAATCTCCATTCAGTACTCCAAGGTCTCCCAGCATTCAGGCAGGTAGAGGAAGGTCGTAGAGTGGTTATCGTCTTTGAAGATATGGATGAGTACATTGGCTACGATGAACGGAATATGCTACAGTTACTCGATGGAGCTAACTCAACAGACAACGTCTTATTCTTAGGCTCTACCAATTACATTGAGAAATTTCCTCCGAGACTTTTACGTCCTGGACGCTTTGACAAGAAGGTTAAGATAGGATTTCCTCCAATGGAAGGCCGTCTTGTATATCTGCAGAATAAGCTGGGCGAAGTTGAAACAGAAGAAAAGATACAGGAATTAGCTGATCTTACAGACAACTTCTCCTTCGGACATCTGAGAGAGCTTATCATAGCAGGATATGCTTTCAAAGAAGAAATCGGTTCAGTTATAGAACGTTTGAAAGATGTCACTTTTACTAAGCTTCCTGTAAGAGAAAGCGGCGAAGAGAACAGGATATCCAAGAACGTCATAAAAGGATAGCATGAAAAAAGAAAATATTGAAACAGCAATTACGAAATTAATTGAATCTCCTTTTACAGATGCTCAAAAATCCTGGGAAAAATCTGGCTTTACTCCTGATGAAGTGGAACTTATGATTGACAAGTTTCGCATGCTGAAAGACAGAAATGTCGTTAGAGGTGAAGAAGCTGATATTGGTAAATGGATATCAAAAGGATTTGATGAATTTAAGAAGTTTGTAGAAGAAAAAGAAGCTCACGTCTCAAAGATTGTCAAGCGAAAAGAGAAGCAACATGACGCTGACGTAGTTTTCGAAGATGAAGAGGCTATGATTGTTGTACCGAAATCTTATGAAGCTTCCTGCAAATACGGCAAAGGGTCTAAGTGGTGTACTGCTTCTGGTAGTACAAGAAGCCATTGGGATTCTTACGCAGATATGGGCACACGCTTGTTTTACGTCATATCTAAGAAGCTTACAAAAGAAGACAATCCAGTAATGTACAAAGTTGCTGTTAGCGTTCCTCCACATCTAGGAGGCAAACCTGCTAGTTTAACTTTCTATAATGCTGAAGACAACACGATTACTAGAGAGAAATTCAAAGAATTCTACCCTACAGTGCCGGTATAAAATGGATCTAATAGAAAAAGCTATTGATATCATCCTGGAAGCAGATGTTCCTTATTTCAAAGTGGAAAATGATGTAATCAAATATACAGATATTGCTAATGTTGGTCCTGATGTTGATGACGGAGTAAAGATTACATTCAAGGATGGTACCAAGAGAATAGTAGCTTCTCCATTATCACAAGATTTTATGAAGTGGTTCACGAAGGAAACAACAACATGAAACCAGATGATGAAAGAGAACTCTGCTGGGGTTGCGGAGGAGAATTAAAACCTTTCGAAGATATATTTTGTAAGAAGTGTATGCGAGGGCAAGGAAAGGCAAAAGGTGAATGTTCTATAAAGGATGTAGATATTGAGGAAGCTATAGATATGACACTCCGTGAATCTGATGACTATAAGACAGCTCGAGAGAAGCTAGTAAAAGATGGTTTTGTTTATCATCATACATTAGAGTTCATCCTGCCCGTTCAGGTATTCTATAAGACTGAAGATGATGGTAAGTTGATGATTGCTAAATTGTATCCTCGAGGGCACGTGGAGAAGGAATATGTGGACAAGAAGTAGATGAGTTTTTTAGTACTTTACTATTGTGTTACTTGTAAGAGTAACTAAGAGGTATATATTTATGATAAAAGTCCAGCCATGGAGAATGATAAAAGCAGTTTTTGGTTTTGGTGATGAAGGTGATAAGAGAGCTTTAGTTACTCCAAAAGGTGTTTCAAGTTTGATGGGAGCTGTCTATGCCCATGGGAAAGATCCTATTTCCACTTGGTATGCTCGAAAAATACATCTTACGCAGGACAGACTTCAGGCATATCAAGAGTTTGATGATATGGATGCAGATGATTTAGTCGGTGCTGCTCTTGATTTATATGCAGAAGATGCCTCACAACCAGCTCAAGATTCAGGACGTCGTATCTGGGTCGAGTCAATGAATGAGGATGTCGAGAAGATTTGTAACGAAATGCTTACCAGAATCAATGCTGATGAGCAGTCATTTGCAATTGCACGAGAGACAGCAAAGTATGGTAATTGTTTTTCAGCTGTTATCCAGGAACAGAAAGATGATGGAACTCCTGGACAGATTGTCCAGCTAGTAGCGGCACCTGTTTACGCCATGTCTCGTATTGAAGATGAAGAAGGACGATTAGTTGGGTATACTGTCGCCCCAATTGAGCAGATGGGTTCTAATGTAGGTATGACTAATCCTAGCGATTTAACTCAAGGAAAGCCTACTGACCCTCCTTGGTCTTTCATCCATTGGAGACTTCTAGGAAAAGAAAGAATAGAGAGTTATGGTACTTCTCTCCTATGGCCTGCTCGTAGACCCTACAGACGTCTAAGAATGGCAGAAGATGCGCTTACAATTTATCGTATTAAGAGATCTCCTGACAGATTTGTCTTTGCTATTAAAGGTTTGTCTGGGATGAGTCCTGAAGATCGGAAGCGTGCCATGCGGAAGATCAGGCAAGAGCTTAGAAAGAAACATCTTATCAACAAAGAAACAGGCAGTGTATACCAGGAAATGGATCCTGTAGGTGTTGATGAAGACATTATTATTGATGATGAATCCGTCTCAGTAACACGTCTAGTAGGTAGTGCACAAGTTAATCATGTACTTGATGTAGAATATCTAAGGAAAAGATTCTTTGGATCACTAAAGATACCTGCAGACTATATGGGATTTTCAGATGCCGCAGGTGGATTCTTAGCTGAGTCACCATTAGCGTATCAGGATATTAACTTCGCCAGAGTTTGTAAGAGGGTGCAGTATTCAGTGATGCAAGGTTTTGCTCTTGCATGTCAGATAAATATGTGCTGGTTGGGAATTGATCCAAGAGCTGAAAATGCGAAATTCATTATTCATATGAGCCCTGTATCAGCATTGGATGAAAAGAATCAGCTTGAGCTTGAAAGAGTAAGGGCTGAGACCCTTGAGATACTGCAAAGAGTAGGGCAGTCGTTAGGTATAGACTCAGATGAGTGGCAGGCCTATCTCTTACAGAGATCAAAGATACCTACCTATCTGCTACGAAAGAGTGGTAAAGAAGTATCTCCTATCATCAAAGGCAAGGTAACTGTCACAGAAGCTAAGGATTGCACCTCTGAATGCAAGAAGAAGATTACAGAAGGCTTAAAGAGCATAGATAAGGAATTACTAGAGAGTTTCACTAAGCTGGATAATTCTATTCCTTTGGAGCATTACTTCTATACCAATAAGGAAGGGAAGCCAGCTATTTCGAAGGAAAGAAAATTCCTCACAATGAAAGAGCTCTTCAGCCCAACTCTTGGAACTAACATTTGCGTATCCTCTGGGTCTTACGATCATATGAATCAAGATCAGTGGCCTTTAAGAAAAAAAGAAGTTATCTCAGAGGGAGTAGATAAAGGCAAAGAAAAGCTTGCAGAATCTGCAATTGTAACTACATGGAAATCTGACGAGAAGAAAGCAGAATTGGCACAAATACAAAAGACAATGACTGAGAGTCTTGAAACTTTAGAGAAAGCACATGCTGTAGAAGCAGAAAGACTTAGAAAGTTAGAAGAAGCAGAAGAGAATTTTGGAGTAACAGCGGAGGACTACGAAGATGACTAAGAAAGTAATAACTGAAGAAACACCTAGTTCGGGTATAGCAGAACATACATGCCATTGGCAGAAGGTTGACGGTGGTGGTGATAAAGAGCACGACATGCTTGTTTGTGATCGTCCTGGATGTTCAGAATCCAAGCTGGTCAAGAAACCGAAGATAGAAGAAGCAGTCAGTAGCAAAACGTTGCTTCTAGGATAAATTCTTATGACAGCCAAAGTTGACAAACTTGTAGTCGAATCGTCTCTTAAAAAATTTGAGACTCGTCTTTCAGAGGTGCAGAAGGAATACAAAGAAGAAGATTACCCGCTTCTTAAAGACCTTCAAGAAGAGTACGATAAACTTAAAGAAGAATTTTCTGCCGGGGATTGGACACGAATGGGTGTCATAACTGGCATGTTGTGGTATAAATTAGACACATTGGTTTCACATATAAAAGATGCTACTAGCACACTCAAAAACATTGAACGAAATACCTCAAAAATTAGCTGACGATAAGTGCTACGCTTGTCGGGTACTTGAAAGCGCTGAAGGGCGACGAGTTTATTTCGATGACGACGCGTATCTAATTTTTGAGAATCTTAGCACAATGACTCCTATTCTAGTTGCTAAAGACCACGGAGCAAGCAACATTCCTTTTCAAGCATTTCAAGATCTTAAAGACATATGTTCCAAGTTGTATGGAGATTGCTATTGTCTACAACCTGAACCTGTTGAAAATGAGCACTACCTTGTTAAGGTGGTACGCTTAACTTCTACTATCCCTGCCGTGTAAACAAAAAAGTATTAACTATTCATCTTTTCTGATAAACAACAGTACTATACTATGTGAAGGCAAAAATCAAACAAAGGAGTAATAGTTATGCCAAATGAAAGTCGTGCTGGATTATTCGCCGGTTTACAGCCACTCACGTGGGTTGTATTGTTCGAAAGAGAAGATCCTACAGAAGATCCTGTCTACAATTACAGGAACATTGATCTGCATCTCAGAGCTGACCACCTAAACCAGGCCAATACAGAAATCATCGTGCAGGACAGTGTTGATGGCGTTACTTGGACTAACCGTCAAGTAATTGCTGCTCCATTGGTTCCAGGCGGAGAGCTTTCCATCTCTGCTAACCACCAAGGCAAATGGGTGCGCGTTGTACTCTATTCCGCTGCAGTCGGTCGTGTAGATGCTACACTGAACATTCCGGAAGAGCATGTAATTCCAGGGTTGTGGCCTGATGTTCATACAATGTCTTGCGCTAGTTACTGCGAGGTATCGGACGAGTCATAATCACCTCTTTCCTTTATAGGAAGGAATAGATTTAGGCTTGGGTTACAGAGGTCTCACTCCTCTGTGACCTAAGTGGAGGTGGTTATTATGAAACGAATTTTTTACACAAGCATTCTTTTTTATCTTTTTGTAGCCTCTACATCGTTTTCTAGTGTAAGTATTAATCCCAAAGATATCAAGCCAGGCACTATCGACGAAACTGAGTTTGGTTATCTCAATGGGGTAACTAGCAATATACAGACGCAACTTACCATATTAGAAGCTGAGGCTGGTTCCAATACTGTTTGGGGATCTATTCTAGGTAGTGTGGAAGATCAGGCTGATCTATGGTATGAATTAACAAATCGTTACACCAGAGCGCAAGTTGATGCTTTACTTGCAAATCCAACCAACACGACGACTGTTGAATTTACTCAGGATGGTGTGACATTTGAAGTAGAGGGGACTGGACTCTATAAGTGGACATCCAAACTCGCAAACACAGACGGCACCGGAAGTGGTGGACATTTTTCATCAGGAAGGAAAGGATTGATCGGATGGCCTTATGTCGATACTTACTTTGCACAAGGTGATGGAACAACGGGATTTTATTCAAAATATACGGGGTCTGATAATTCACGTGAAGTCTGGATTGCCGATGGTGACAATGGGGCTGGGCGTTTCAGAGGTACTTATGATGGTGATGTACGCGATGTTTCTTTTGGAACAGCAACTCATGCAATCCAAGTAGAAGAAGGTAGCACCGCTTTGAAGGATACCGACATTGACGGCACAGTTACCGCTACAGGCAACGCTGATTTTCTAGCAGATGTAACCGTAACCAGTAATCTAACCGTAGTCGGTCAGTCGTTGCTTGCAGATGTTGTGACGTCTAGCACGATATTCATGACGGGTGGCGGTGGTAAATCTATAACAGGAGCAGGTCGGATATCTGATATTGATCCAGATGGAATGGAAGTTGATTTGCGACCAGAGGATGCCCGTGATATGTTTGTTATGGAGAGACAATCAGGAGCAGACAATTTCCCTCTGCCATTGGGTGACGTTCAGTTAATTCTAGGCACTAACTATATAGCCTTTGCGCTGGCTGATTTTGATCCAGTATTTAAGTTCGATCTCAGCACAGGTGATGCAGAAATAGAAGGCGATGTTACTATTGGTGCTTCAGGTGATCTCGTTGCACAGTTAGGAAATACTAATTACCTATACAAACCAACAGTAATTTCAGGTGTTCTTGAAGTAGGAACAGGTCGTCCTATTCTTCATTTGTATAAGAACGATAGTAGCGACTACCCAGAACTTGTTATAGGCGATGGTACCGCACCTAATAGCGTTGTAACTGAGATGCAATTTAGAGGCGTTAATTACACCAATAGGTTTAGAAACATACCTTCTGGTATGCTCGTGGAGTTAAGTGAGTCCGATGATCAGTTGTGGATAGATATAGGTGGTGCATACCAATACAGATTCAGTAATACCACGGCTACCTTCAATGCTAATCTAGACCTAAGCGGTACACTCACAGCTACCGACGAGACGACAGTGCACCAGCTAGGTTTGCTAATGATTGATGAAGATGGCAATGTTACTTTTGGAGATGAGCTGATCGCTGTTACTAACATAGGTTCAGCAGCACAGGGCAACCTACAGCAAGGACACCCAGGCGACTTTGATTGGGAGATACCTGGTAGGAGTTATGGTAATGTTCAGCGAGGAGCCTACGGAGATAGATATATAGGTGACACCACCAGCGCCTGTATGCAAATAGGCTCATTCCCAACACATTCTGGTAGCATGATAATGCAATCTGGCAATAGTGGTAGTTTACAGATGGGTAATGCTGGAGGCTCTGGAGCCAGTATGTATATGGGCTCAGGATCATCTGGCTGTATGCAGTTTGGTAAGCTTGAGACTGGGGCTTTAATGCTCATAACTAATGGAGTCGACGGAGCCATACAGCTTGGTTACATCGGTGCAGGTGTATCTGTAACTAATAGCCACAATGGCGCTGTAACAATAGGCGCCGTTAATTCAGTAGCTGAACATTCACTGAGTATAGCTGGAGGATTTGAAGTAGGGACGTATGTGTATTCTGACCTCACACCTGTGACTAGTAATACATACAATCTAGGCTCAGCATTGTTGAAGTGGAGTAACATCCATTGTAAGACCGGACACTTTGATTCAGCAACTATCTACTTAGGTGACACTGCATTAAAGGCTACTAACGGTACATTGGTAGTACAAGATGGTACCAACACTCCAATCCCTTCTTTAGCATTCGGAGACAGTAATACGAATCTCGTCAATGATGCTGGATACTTAACCATAGACGGTGTTACTGATCTTGGTACAGGAACCAACTTCAATTGGTCACCAGCTAGTGGCTACTTTATTGCAAAATGTACTGCCACCAATGACTTTAACTTTAGCCTCTCAAGTCCTGTAGTAGGTTCAACTTACTTAGTGCGAGTAGCTGTCCATTCTAACACGAATGTTAACTGGGGAGCTAACATTATTCCGATGGCTGATACTTTCTTTGTCGCAGGTAAAACAAACATTGCTTCTTTTGCGGTCATCGCATCAGATGAAATTCTTGTAACAACTAAAGCTACTCCGTAATGAAGAAGATATTAATACTATTGATAATCTTACAGTGTTCAGTCTCTTTCGGACAGTTCATTAACTTCGGTAGCTGGAGCCGTCCCGAACCTGTTATACCAACACCTTCTCTAGGAGATCTTGTAATAGAATGGAATATGGAAACAAACGATTTCATACAAGATGGTAGCGGTAACGGGATTACAGGGTTCGTAACTATTGCATCTCAACGAATAGGTACAAATGGCATGTTTCCTGAGATGGTTATTTAGAAAAGATTACATGAATAGATACGGGATAGGTGAGAAATAAGTATTATGTACCAGCAAATCATTAAGGAGATGAAATTGTGCAGGCAGTGTTAGAAATCATGATTTACGCTACATTAGTATTATCTATTGTTAATACTGTTGTAAACGTAAAAGTATAAAAAGGAAGAGGGAAAGATGGACGATCCTGACGTACTGTTAAAAATCGGCATAGGAGGTCTCATTCTTGTACTTTTAGTGCGGGAAGGAATAAACTTTGTTAAATGGACTATCACTAGAAAGAATGGTTCCAACACTCCTTCAGATAATAAATGCCAGCAAGCTCAATATTATATGGATGAGACACAGCGTGAAATTGAAGAGTTGAAATCACAGGTTCGTGATTGCTTAAAACTCTTACGCTTAATATCAGACAATACCACTAAACTATTCGATATGCATAATGTTCGAGAGAATGGTCAATACATATGGTATGGTAGTCACAAAGTATGTGAAGACATGACTGATCGATTAAAGGTACTGCTTGCAAAAATGAGTTGATTTGCGCCTAAACATCTCTAAGAACAAAGATCGAAGTGATTTCCTAATAAGTAGTATATATTAACAATTCTGTAATTGTGAATGGAGGAAATTGATGAAGAAATTTTTAGCGATACTCATTGCTACTGGATTCTTATCTGCCGCGTTCGGTAGTGTTTATCATGATGGTGGTAAGATAGAAGTGGCAACAGAAGTTAGTTTGGAAGCGGACGGCAATGCCAATGGTTTTATGCTGACCAATGTGTATGATGGATTTTTTACTAACGTAGCGGCTACTGTCGCGTATGTACAAAGTCTTGTTGGTGGCGGAGGAGATCCATTCACAGGCCCAGGAACCACAGGCACAGTTACTTCTGTAGTAGGAGATGCAGGAAAGTTTCTTAATGCTGATGGTACTTGGAAAGAGGTTAGCAGTGCAGAAGGTTCTAATGCATGGGCTTGGGTACAATCTAATTCTAATGGTGTAGCTTACATGCTCTCACGTACTAGTGCATGGGATCAAGCTGTGATAGATTCTACATTTGCTACTAATTGGATATCTACTAATAGTTTAGCGAATACTAACTGGGTAATAGCCAACTTCCTTTCCTCAGCAGATACGACGAATGTCATACCTGTCTCAGCAGTAACATTCAATGGTCATGTGATTCCGACTGCAAGTAATACTTATGATCTAGGTTCAGCTGAATTTCCTTGGAGATCGCTTTACGTAACTACGAATACAATCTATATGGGAGATAGTGCTCTTTCCATTACTGAAGGTGGTCAGATTGTTACTCAGGTAGGAACAAATGATCCTGTGGTTGGCGTACAGATAGGAGACAATGTTTCTGATCTTACAAACAATGCTGGATACTTAACAGCTTATGTTGAAACAGATCCAATCTGGGTTGCTGTCAGTAATAGTTATGCTCTACAGAGTTGGGTGAGTGCTCAGAATTACCTGACCAGTATCCCTGCTAATGATACGACTACTACGAATATTGCACAGCTATTTACGACAGCCGATATACATCCATTAAGTGATGTAACATCGACATTAGGTAGTGAAACGAAGCGATGGAATGTTATATATACGTATTCAATTGCTGATGATACTGTTTACGGTAAAGCGAATGGCAATTTCGAACCTAATCAGGATAATAACTACGACCTGGGTGGCAGTTCCGCTAAGTGGCAGACTGTTTATGCTAATAGCCTATCGGATGGCATTACTATCGCTGGTTCAGGTTACGGTGCTACCTTCACACCTAACAGTGACGGCAGTTACGACTTAGGTAGTAGCTCTGCTAAATGGAATAATGTGTATGCCAACTACCTGAGTGAAGGTATTCAGATAAATGGTAATGGCTTTGGTGGAAACCTCCAACCTAATAGTGACGGCAGTTATGACCTTGGCGGTAGTAGTTACAAATGGAATACTGTTTATGCTAACAGGATTGATTTGAATAGTAAGGCATCTATATACTTAGACCCAAGTGGACTAACGATATCGAATACAGAGGGTGATATTATTCTTTCTGGAGCTGCTAATTCGGCTGTAATCCCTAGTGGTGGTTTGAATTTAGGTAGTGAGAGTACTAGTTGGCAAACGAACTATGTTGAAACTTTGAACAATACCGCTACACCTGTTGAAGTTCTTACTACTGCTGTAGCTGGTAAAGATATTGTGAACTTTGAGACAGCCACGAACTTGATAGCCAGCCACAAGGGGCAGGTATATATAACTACTACTGGCGAGCAGAACATAGGTACTGGTGATACTTATCAGGCTATTACGAATATGGTTGCAACGAATGTAGTTGGAATGACATCGGTAGCGGCTGATGGGTCGCTGACAGCCAAGAGAGCCAATCTCTACTACTGTGCGTACAACGCAGGTTTCGCAGGAGGATCCTCTGAGCTTTATGAATTCGCAATCTTTGTAAATGGTGTTGAACAATCCAACATTGAGACAAAGAGAAAAACATCTAATAATGATGTTGGAAGTGCAGGCGG
>Ga0210003_1000932_pt1 | contig 26033 bp, 17 predicted proteins | sample LantaG_FD_182804 | JGI IMG/M metagenome (GOLD analysis project Ga0210003, IMG submission 182804) | Deep subsurface microbial communities from Baltic Sea to uncover new lineages of life (NeLLi) - Landsort_02402 metaG (SPAdes) (version 2) | ecosystem: Environmental > Aquatic > Marine > Oceanic >... | reverse complement strand
CTACTCCTACCATATGCCGTTTGGCCTGTACGCTCTGACCACATCGTCCGAGCCCGGTATGGCAATAGCGGCCGACAGGAATCCCTGGCAGGATTCTCCCGGTGCAACAGCTAAGCAGTTCCCCGGCACTTATAATCCTGACGGCGGCAAAGAGGCTGTAACATACGGCAATGCCATTGCTCACCAGGGAGATGCACAAAACGTATTGTTCCTGGACATCCACGTAGGCCAGGAAAAACGCCCCTCCTGCGGAATCAACGATGACAACATCTACACCCTATGGGACGGCGGAGACATAAGAATAGGCACCCCGCCGGTAATTGGAAGCGAGCCGGCGGGAAGATTAGATTCGCTGCTCGTACACGACGGCACAGGAGGCGGTAGTACGGAACCTACAAAGCCGTCCGTTCGGCTGTGTTTCCCTGCCGAGACTCTCGTATGGGTCGATGGTGCATTAGTTCAGATCTCCAAGGTCGTCCCCGGGCAAATGGTTGACAAACCGATAAGTTTCCGTACATTAGCCTCCCAAAGTAGAGCTGTCTGCTCACGTGAAATTTACAACATCACTGAGCACGATGAGTCCGAGGGGCCGTGGCAGCGCTACGATATCGTGCTGGAAACCGGAAATCAGATCAGCGTCGCCGACACACATTTCTTCCTGCTCGATTCGGGAAAGTGGGCTGCCGTGCAGGATCTGACGAGCGGCTCGAAACTCGTCTCTTTAGAAGGCCCGGTTACTGTCAAGTGTGTTGTAAAAAGAGCATTGCCTTGCATCGGCAAGGTCTACAATCTGATGGTCAGAAATTCGGAGCGGTATTTAGTGGGTAAAGATGGAATCGTTGTACGCGACTGGTAATACGCTGGATTGACGGATCGCACAGATATAGTCCCTGCATTGATTGTTATAAGGCGGTCTTGTGCTGCGGAGCATGAGGCCGCCCGTTTTATGGATGATTGGCAATGGGGGAGGGTGTTAGACAATCAGTTGTCAAAATTTGTCTTGTAGCCGTATTTATGTTAGACTACTGCTTTCGAGTTTTTAAGGAGCATAAAATTGGGACAGACAATTGTTTATAAGATACTGAGCAGGCACCTGGTTCACGGCGAACTCGTGGCCGGCGAGCAAATCGGAATTCGTATCGACCAGACTCTGACACAGGATGCCACTGGAACGACGGCGTTTTTGCTGTATGAATCGATGGGGCTCAAACCGGCGAAAACCGATTTGTCGGTAAGCTACGTCGATCACAATATGGCAGGATTCGGCCCGGAGAATCATAACGACCATTTGTACCTGCAAACCGTCGCCGCCAAGGCAGGCGCCTATCATTCGCGTGCCGGCAACGGTATATGTCATCAGGTCCATTTGGAGCGATTCGGCAAGCCCGGCACGACGCTCCTTGGTAGCGATTCGCACACGCCGACCGGCGGCGGAATCGGAATGCTGGCCATCGGGGCCGGCGGGATGGATGTGGCGGTTGCCATGGCCGGCGGGCCGTTCTACCTGAAATGCCCGAAGGTGCTGGGCGTCAAGCTCACCGGCGAATTAAGCGACTGGGTGGCTGCCAAAGATGTGATTCTCAAGCTGCTGAGCATCCTGACGACAAAAGGCAACGTCGGCTGGGTGGTCGAATATTTTGGCGAAGGTGCAGAAAGACTCTCCGTACCCCAGCGGGCCACGATCACGAATATGGGGGCCGAATTAGGAGTTACTACGAGCATCTTCGCCAGCGATGAGCAGACCGAAAAATTCCTGGCCTCCCAAAAGCGGGAAAAAGATTATCAGCAATTAGCCGCCGATCCGGATGCCGAATACGACCGCGTCATCGAGATCAAACTGGATGAGCTTGAGCCGATGGCGGCATGTCCATCTTCGCCGGACAATATTAAATCCATCCGTGAGATCGCCGGTCTCGAAACGGGGCAGGTAGTTGTCGGCAGTTGCACGAATTCGAGCTTTGCCGATTTGATGATGGTCGCGACCGTTTTGAAGGATCGGCGGATCAACGAGATGGTCGAATTTGCCATTGCTCCGGGCAGCAGGGAAGTTCTGAACATGCTGGCCGATAACGGGGCATTGTCCGGCATGATTTCAGCGGGCGCGAGGATTTTGGAATCTGGCTGCGGGCCGTGCATAGGGCAGGGTTTCTCGCCGGCTAATGGTGTTGTGAGCCTGCGGACATTCAATCGGAACTTTGCCGGACGTACCGGAACTAAGGGCGACCAGGCATATTTGGTCAGCCCGGAGACGGCGGTCGCCTCGGCTCTTACAGGCAGGATTACCGACCCGCGGGATCTGCCGGAATTGTTCGACTTGAAGTACCCGAAGATAGAGCTGCCGGCTGAATTTGCTATTAACGATAATATGATAGAGGTGCCTTTGAGCGAAGATGCGGCGGCGAAAGCCGAGGTCCTGCGCGGCCCGACGATTGTCGTGCCGGAAACGCCCAGGCCGCTGCCGGAAAAATTGGCGGGCGAAGTATTGCTAAAGTGCGGCGATAAAATCACCACCGACCATATTATGCCGGCGGGAACCTTCCTGAAACTTCGCTCGAATGTGCCCGAATATGCCAAGGTCGTTTTCAATTGCTTCAACGAAGAAGGCAAGCCGACGTTTGCCGAACGGGCCCTCGAACTGAAGAAAAAGGAAACGGCCGGTATAATAGTGGCGGGCGAAAGCTACGGCCAGGGCTCATCGAGAGAGCATGCGGCGCTGTGCCCGATGTATCTGGGCGTGCGAGCCGTGATTGCCAAGAGTATCGAGCGAATTCACAAAGCGAATCTGATTAACTTCTGCATCGTGCCGATCGAATTTGCCGATCCGGCGGACTATGACAAAATCGAGTCCGGCGACGAACTTCAGATAGATGGTTTGCTTGAAGCTGTAGAGAGCAGCGATACAGTCAAGGTCGCCAAAGCGAACGGCTCATTTGAATTTATCGGTAAGCTGGAACTGTCCGGTAGAGACAGGGAGATTCTGCTTTCCACGGGGCTTCTGAATTACACACGAAAAAGGGCTGACGAGTGACAGAGATGCAAAGAGGCAAGTCATGAGAAACATGCGAATCCTGATACTTATCCTCACGGTTTTAGGGGCCGGCATTTTCCTGTGCGATTATTCTTCTGCCGGTCAGGTGAATGAAGCAAGTATCTCTGATTTTGCCCAACGGCTTGAAGAGGATAGTATTGACGGCAGGAAATCCGTCTGGCAAGGTTATGACCGCTACGATTTTATTTATGATACCCGCGATTGTACTGTCGTTACTCCCAGGAATCCGGCCGGGCATCTCCCCTGGATATGGAGGGCGCGTTTCTTCGGCCATGAACCTCAGACGGACCGGGCGCTTTTGGAAAAAGGATTTCATCTTGTTTATATGGATGTGGCGGACCTCTTTGGTTCTCCCGTGGCGGTTAATCATTGGAATGCCTTTTACAATTATCTGACCGGGCATCATGGCTTCAATCGGCGTGCTGCCCTGGAAGGGATGAGCCGGGGCGGCCTTATCGTTTACAACTGGGCCAGTGCCAATCCCGAGAAAGTGGCCTGCATCTACGCCGACAATCCCGTCTGCGACTTCAAGAGCTGGCCGGCCGGTCGAGGTAAAGGAACATACCATCAACCGTCCTGGGAAGCTTGTCTCAAAGCTTATGGGCTGACGGCCGAACAGGCTTTGGAGTATGAGCACAATCCGATTGACAATCTTGAGCCGTTAGCCCGTTCCGTCGTGCCTGTTCTGCATGTCTGCGGCACTTCTGATACTGTTGTTCCGATGCCGGAAAACTCCGATGTTGTTGAAAAACGCTATAAGAAGCTCGGCGGCAAGATCACCGTCATTCGCAAACCGGGCATGGATCATCATCCTCACAGCCTTGAGGATCCGAAGCCTATTGTTGATTTCATATTGTCTCATACAACCGCCGATTATGACAAGTTCCATTACAATCTGAGGCACGGCCTGACAAACTGCCGCATAAGATTCCAACGGCAAAAGAAAGGCCGTGTGGCTTTCCTGGGCGGCTCTATTACCTACAACCCCGGCTGGCGGAATATGATCAGTCAGTACCTGCAACAACGTTTTCCTGAAACCAGGTTTGAATTTATCGCTGCCGGGATACCTTCAACAGGTTCAACGCCGGGAGCTTTCCGTCTCACAGGGGACGTTTTCAAAAATGGCCCGGTCGATTTGCTATTTGAGGAAGCCGCCGTCAATGATGCGACCAATGGTCGCAGCGATATCGAACAAATTCGTGGTATGGAAGGGATCGTCCGGCAAGCTCGTATGCTAAATCCTGACATCGATATCATCTTGATGCACTTTGTCGATCCCGAGAAAATGAAAACTTACAATGAAGGTTCCGTGCCGGCCGTCGTTCGTAACCATGAAAAAGTGGCCGAACATTATCAGCTACCCTCGTTGAACCTTGCGCTCGAAGTCAATGAACGTATCAATGCAGAACAATTTGATTGGCCAAATGATTTCCGCAATCTACATCCTTCAGCTTTCGGTCAAAATGTTTATTTCCGCTCGATGAAACGTTTGTTAGATACGGCCTGGGCCGATCCGTTGCCCGAAAACGTTAACCTGACACCCAATCCCATGCCTGCTGAGCCCCTCGATCCGTTCAGTTATTATCGCGGCCGGTATGTGGATATTGGTGATGCCAAACTTGTCGAAGGCTTTGTCTATGACGCTGCCTGGAATCCCGGAGATGGTAAAGGGCTGCGCGAAGGTTTTGTCAATGTACCCGTGCTTAAGGCCGATCAGCCCGGTGCGATGCTCAGACTCAAGTTCGAGGGTACTGCCATTGGTGTTTTCGTAATGTGTGGTCCCGATGTGGGTATTATCGAATACAGCATCGACAAGTCATCTTTTCGTCAAATCGACCAGTTCACTCAATGGAGTTCGAATCTTCATCTGCCCTGGGCCTATATTCTTGATGCCGAACTGAGTCCGGGCAGCCACGAGATTACTCTTAGGACGACCGGTAAGAAAAACCCAAAAAGCCGCGGCTATGCCTGCCGTATTGTGTATTTTTTGGTCAATTGAAATATGCATAAGATAATGTCCAAAAAGATAATAACGATTTTCGGGACCAGCAGAGCCGGCGAGACGATCTTTACGCTGGCTATGGAGACGGGCAGGCTGTTGGCTCAGGCCGGTTTTGCGATTGCCAACGGCGGCTATGGCGGAACCATGCTGGCGGCGGCGAAAGGGGCTGCCGAGGCCGGCGGTGAAATCATTGGTGTTACATGCTCGGCGTTCAAGTCAAGCAAGGCGAACGAATATGTGACCCGTGAAATTGTTACAGGCTCGCTCGATGAACGGCTCGATACGCTCGTGAAATTGGGGCAGGCGTATATCGTCCTGCCGGGTGGAACGGGAACGCTGCTGGAATTGGCAAAAGTCTGGGAATTAAAAAACAAGGGCTTTCTCAAGACGGATAAACCGATTATACTCTTGGGCGGATTCTGGAAGCCGCTTATCGAGCTTATCGCGACCGACGATGCCGGCAGCAGCAGATATGTGAAGCTGGCGGATGAGCCGAGGCAGGCCGTTGAAATGATTATTGATAAATGATTAACGATTATTAAAAGCTGACTGATTCGCGCTGTCATCCCTGCGAAAGCAGGGATCCATGAACGTAATGGATTAAGTGGATTCCCGCTTTCGCGGGAATGACAAACATTGTATATTTATGCGATTGAATGACTTACGATGTAGTGCTACTCAAAAACGGTCAGTTTGATAAATGATTATTAAAAGCTTGGAAATCTGAACCATTGATATGAGCAAGATGCCGATATTTTTAATTTCAGTATTTTTTATTGGCGTTGTTTCGGCGGCGTCGGTATTCGACGCGGAGATAATTCGCGAGACGCCTCTGCTGCGGGACGGATTTGACATAATGAGAGTGGATGGTGATTTGATCCGTCAGTACGGAGGGCTGCCGGACAGTAACGACGTATGGTTCTTCGAATTGGCTTCGGATGTAAACGATTACAGAACGGTTATCAAGGCCGGGACAAGGTTGGAGCTGCTGCCTTCGTCGGCGCTTGAAAAGATGACCGCCGACAAGAAAATGCGTACTACGTCAGCTTACCGGCTCTGGAACTGCAGGGTAACAAAGTACAAAGGCAGGAACTTTATATTTCCGGGTTTTTTTATGCCCCTTAGCAAAGCCGAGAAGCCGGAGCCGGAACCATCGCAAGAGTCTCGGTTGAATCAGCAAGAACCGGCCGAGATACAGTCCGGGCAGGAGCGTGAACGGAAGATTGCCCTCGATGAGCCGAACGATGTATTGGCTATGCCGCAAGAGATTATAGAAAAGCTCAGGGCCTGGCGAGAAACAACAACCGTTAGCATAAAGCCGATAGCGGACAGTAATGAAATTTCAGTTGATGAATCGCAGCCGGCGACGGAAGAAGAAAAATTGCCGGATGACCAGCGTTATACGCGAAACTCCGATTCGATTTTCTTGGACAGGACTGCGTTGTTGGTCGAGCAGGATGATGGACGTTTAATATTCGTACCCGACGCTCTTGGCCGGAATGTTCAGAAGCTTTCTTTACATCTGCTGCCGTGCGCGGCGCTGGAGCTGACCGAGCTGAAAAAAGCCGCCCAAACGGAAACGGTGCGGTTTAAAATAGCAGGGATTATGACTAAATATAAAGGCGATAACTATCTGTTGTTGGAGAAGGCGACAAGAACTTACGGCCACGGCAACTTCGGAAGATAAAGGACAAACGCATGCCCCACGAACTCGACAAAATTATCATCTCCTCATCCGGAGCCAATTTTGATAAGAGCCTGAAAAAATTTCGCTCGAAGATGATGCGGGCGGCGAGTTTTGCCGGCTACGGGAGCGAGGAAAATCAACAGGTGATTGATATTCTTCGCAACGTTGCCGATCATGGCGACAAAGCCGTTGCGGAATATACGGAGAAATTCGATGGAGTAAAACTTACACCCGGGCAATTTCGGGTTAGCAGAGATGATTTGGAGAAAGCTAACCGGGAAATTAACCAGGATATTCTGGCTTCCGTGCGCCAGGCGATTGAAAACGTGCGTTCATATCAGAAGGACATCCTGATCGATCAGGAGAACCTGCCGCGGGGAATCAGATATACACCGATCAAGAGGATCGGTATCTGCGTTCCGGGCGCATCGGCCCCGCTGCCTTCTACTGTTATAATGACAGCGGTTCCCGCGCAGGTGGCGGGCGTTAAGGAAATCGTTGTGGTTTCGCCTCCAAGACATGAGGGAAGTATTCATCCGGTGATTCTGGCCGTCTGCTGCGAATTGGGAATTGACGAAGTGTACAGAATTGGCGGAGCGCAGGCGGTAGCTGCTTTGGCAACCGGGACCGGGACTATCGGCAAGGTTGACAAGATTGTCGGGCCGGGCAACAAGTGGGTCCAGGCGGCGAAGAAAAATGTTGCCGGCGACTATGTCGGTATCGATTCTATTGCCGGGCCGAGCGAAGTTTTGATTATCGCGAACGAGCGGGCCAACCCGGCGTGGATTGCGGCCGATATGCTCAGCCAGGCCGAACACGCCGCCGACAGCAGCGCTATCGTCCTGACCGACTCGGAACCGTTTGCGAAATTAATTCTCGCCGAGTTGCAGAAACAGGTAGCGGAATTGCCGAGAGCCAAAGCGGCAAAAGAATCGTTGAAGAAGCTCAGTGCTATTATCGTTCTCGACGATATGGCCGGGGCAATTGAAATGGCGGACGATTTTGCCCCTGAGCACCTGGAGATTCAATGCGGGCAGGACAGCAGGGAAATCGCCGAGAAGATTCACAATGCCGGTGCAATATTCATAGGTCCCTACACACCCGTGGCGGTAGGGGATTATTGGGCAGGGCCGAGCCATACGTTGCCGACCGGAATGCGGGCAAAGTTTGCAAGCGCGCTGACCAGCAACGATTTCCTAAAGTCGATCAGCATTATCGAATACGATCAGGAAATGCTTGCCGCCAGTGCCGATGACATTGTCCGCCTGGCTGAGATCGAGGGGCTCAGCGCCCATGCCAACAGCGTAAGAATCCGGCAGCAGGATTAAGGTTTCGAGCGGAAAATCACAGGCCCCACCCGAGCTTGTCTTTATACCACCAGTAGAACCAGCCTAACCGGTGCGCCAGAACCAGGACAAGATAAACTTTGAGAGTTTGTTTGAGAAACTCCCAAAATGGGAGTCTCGGTATGACTGCTCCAATAAATCCGCCAACGACGAGAAAGAACAGCACCAGTCCACAGTACGGCAGCAATGAACTGCATATCGACCGGACTATTTCTATCGGATTCAAGGCCTCAAAGGCATCGAACATAATTCCTCTAAGTAACGACATCGGCAGGAAAAATGTGCCGTAAGCTGCCAATGCCCAAAACCACAAATCGGTTCGTTTAACGAAGACGGAATATAGCAATACCGGTGCTAAACATATGGCAGTACAACCAATTAAAAGAATTGCCTGGGAAATAAAGTCGCCTATGCTGATTGTATTTGGAATCGAGACATCCTCAGCCCGCCGATTACCACTGGCACTGCTGATTACACAGTCTGCAACGTAATAGCATACGTAGCTGTAGAAAATACCTTTAAGGATAAGATCAACGGGCTCGGTGATCTCAGCAGTTGCAAGACCAAGGTGTGGCCCCAGGAAGTACCATATAAACCTGATGAATGCAGAGATCAACAGGGGCACAATTACAAAGACCGCAAGATGAATCATACCGGAAGCACTAATCGGATATAAAAATATATCGATCTGCCACGGAAGGTTGCGTTGTGTTGCTGATTCGGCTTCCTCAGCTTTCGAATCTTGGTCGGAAATATTAGATTGGCCGGCTGGTTCTTCCTTTAGCTTATATTCATCCGGGGCATCCATAAGAGTTAAGCCATGGGAAGAATCTGTTGTGCGGGCTATCATATCGCCGGAATAATCCTGATCTGCACCGGAACCGGGTGCGTGAATTGCCGGAATTACGAACATATTCCTGCATTTCGGGCATACGACTTTTTTGCCTGCTTGGCTTTTGGGTATGCTTATTTCCCGGTCACAGTATTCGCAGAGAAAATCAATAATGGTCGATTCGGTCGGTACAACTATAACACCGCCGCACTTTTGGCATTTGCCCTGCCTTCCAATGTCCTTATCCCGAACGCTGATTTTATGAGCACAGTGTTCGCAGTAAAACCGAATCATTAAATCTTCTCCCTCTTGAGTGATTTACTGGTTCTACAGTTTTGGCGATTTTCCGGGCCGTTCTCTCATGCCAATGGCTGTGCCGCAGAGCCGTTCTATTGAACAGGACGCATCGGAACCGATTTTCTTCAGTCTAAATTATCCGCGGTTATATTTTCCCGGCAACCCGGCTGCTGTCCTGCAAATCAGTCGCCCAGCTTTTGCTTTATTATTTCGCTCGCCCTGGAGAGGGCATCGCCGATTTTTTTCGGATTTTTACCGCCGGCCTGTGCCATTTGAGGCCGGCCGCCGCCTCCTCCGTCAACGATGGGAGCTATTTCCTTGACGATGTCACCGGCTTTGAGGCCTTTCGCGATAAGATCGTCGGTCACACCCGCCAGAAGGGTTGCCCTGCCGTCCTCGTCGAAGCCCAAGACAATCGCGGCGGATTTTGCCTTTTTCTTGAGCATATCGACGGCCTCTCGCGCCTGATCGACCGAAGTTGTCGACAGTTGGCCGATGACGATTGAGGCCTCGCCGATTTTCTCACATTTTTCAAGAAGTTCCCTGGCTTCGGTCATGGAATCCGAGCCGGCCTGCCGGGCAGCCGCCTTGAGTTCTTTAGCGAGTTTTTTATTGTCCTTCAGCAACTGGCCGACCCGCTCTACGAGCGATTCGGATGGGGCCTTCAGCATTGCCGAAAGCTCATCGACGATGTCACTGGCTTTTTCGAGGTGGCTTGTTAGTGCAGAGCCGGTCAGGGCGGTTATCCTGCGAACGCCAGCCGAGATGCTCTCTTCTTTGATTATCTTAAAGCCGCCGATGGACCCGAGCCTGTCGACGTGCGTGCCGCCGCAGAACTCCCTGCTGAAAGCCTCGTCGATCCGGTCCTTATCCTTGGCGCCGAGAGCGACGACCCGAACCTCATCCCCGTACTTCTCGCCGAACAGAGCCATCGCGCCGAGTTTCTGTGCCTGGTCTTTGGGCATGACCGTCCATGTCACGGGCAGGTCGTCGGCGATTTTTTCTCTGACCAATTCTTCCACCTGCGTGAGCTGCTCTGCCGTTGGCGCCTTGGGGCAGGTTAAGTCGAATCTCAAATAATCCGGGCCGACGTAACTTCCCTTCTGGGCCACCGATTTGCCGAGTACCTCCTGCAGTGCCCACTGGAGCACGTGGGTGGCGGTATGATTTTTCTTGACGGAATTTCTGTCTTTGCTGACGATTGCATGAACCTTTTCGCCGATATCGAAGGCGCCTTCGACAGCCTTGCCTTGGTGGACGATGCAGTTGGCGATTTTTACAGTTTTTTCCACGATGAACCGGACCTTGCCTGACTGGATAATTCCGCAGTCGCCGACTTGCCCGCCCGCCTCGGCGTAGAAGCAGGTCTTGTCGAGGACTAAACCGACCTGAGTACCGGCTTCGATTCGGCCCTTGTTTTTGAAACCTTCGCCGTCGATGAAACCGGCAATTACAGCGTCACACTTGTCCGTATGATATTTGTGCATATCTTCGGTTTCAGGCAGTACCTGGCCGCTGACCGTATCTGTAATGGACAGCGAATCTTTTGTAATAGCGGCTCTGGCGCGCTGCCTCTGCTGTTCCATGAGTTCGGAAAATTTTGCGGTATCGACCTTTAGGCTGCGTTCCTGTGCCATGAGCTGTGTCAAATCCAGCGGAAAGCCGTATGTATCGTAAAGCTGGAAGGCATCTTGACCACTGATGACTTTGTCTTTCGATTTCTGTGCCTTCCCGGCGGCACCGGCAAAAATTTCAATACCCCTGTCGAGTGTTCTGCCAAAGCCGGCCTCTTCGGATTCGATTACGGTCGAGACGTAGTCCGCCCTTTCTCCGATTTCGCCGAACGCCTCGCCAAGACAATCGACGACGACCAGCACAAGTTTGTAGATGAACGGCTCGTGCATTCCCAGCTCCCGGCCGAACCTCGAAGCCCGGCGGAGAATTCGGCGAATCACATATCCCCGGCCTTCGTTCGAGGGCGTCGCGCCGTCGGTAATCGCGAAGACGAGCGCGCGAATATGGTCGGCGATGACTCTGAATGCGTTGTCGGTTTTGTTGCCCAGCTTCGATGTGTATTTGTGGCCGGTGATCTGGCCGGTGCGCTCGATTATGGGTATGAATAAATCGGTGTCGTAGTTGCTCGCCTTGTTCTGCATCACGGCGACGATTCTTTCCAGGCCCGCGCCGGTGTCTACGTATTTGGCCGGAAGCGGTACGAGCTTGCCGCCTGGATGGCGATTGAATTGTATGAAAACCAGGTTCCACAGCTCGATGTATCGGGCGCAGCCTCCGTTTACCCGGCATTCGTGACCTGGGACGTTTTTCATATCGCATCGGTCCGGGCCCAGGTCGATGTGTATTTCGCTGCAGGGGCCGCAGGGGCCTGTCTCGCCCATTTCCCAGAAATTATCTTTCTTGCCGCACGCCAGGATTCTCTCGGCCGGCATCGATGTCACTTTAGGCCACAGATTTGCAGCCTCTTCGTCTTTCGGCAGTCCGTCGGCCTGGTCACCGGCAAAAACCGTCGCCCATAAAAGATCCGGATCGATGCCCCAGACCTTTGTGAGAAGCTCCCAGGCCCACTCGATGGATTCGGCCTTGAAGTAATCGTCGAACGACCAGTTGCCCAGCATCTCGAAGAACGTATGGTGATAGGTATCCTTGCCCACTTCCTCGAGGTCGTTGTGTTTGCCGCTTACGCGCAGACATTTCTGGCTGTCGGCTACCCGCGGGTACCGTGCCGGCGCCAATCCGAGGAAAATATCTTTGAACTGGTTCATCCCCGCATTGGCAAAAAGGAGGGTCTCGTCACCGATGGGCACGATGGGCGAGCTGGGTACGATTTCGTGGTCTTTACCCTTGAAGAAATCGACGAATTCATGTCTGATTTGCTTTGCAGTTTTCATCTGGTATCTCGTACTTGGTCTTTCGTACCTCAAACAGCACTTTACAGAATAAGTGTCACAAATTACACAAGGCCCTTGGCGGCAAAGACCTTGTCTTTTATCTCTTTGCACAGGTCTTTGTTCTCGAGCAGGTATTTTTTGGCGTTTTCTCTGCCCTGGCCGAGCCGGATCGTGCCGTAGTTCAACCAGGCGCCGCTTTTTTCGACGACCTCGCAGTCGGTGGCCAAATCGAGTAGATCGCCCTCGTAGCTGATTCCGCTGTCGAACATAATATCGAACTCGCTGTCGCGGAAAGGCGGCGCGATTTTGTTCTTTACCACCCTTGCCCTGACCCTGGAACCGACGGCGCCGCTGGCGTCCTTGATGGTTGTTATTCGTCTCAGGTCGATTCGTATCGAGCTGTAAAATTTCAGAGCCCTTCCGCCGGTCGTTGTTTCCGGATTGCCGAACATCACGCCGATTTTCATACGGATTTGATTTATAAAGATGAGGGCGGTTTTGCTCTTGTTGATGACACCTGTGAGCTTTCGCATCGCCTGGCTCATTAACCTGGCCTGCAGTCCCATGTGGCTGGCGCCCATCTCGCCTTCGATCTCCGCCTTAGGCGTCAGTGCGGCGACGGAGTCGACGACTATGACGTCTAACGAATTGGAGCTGACCAGCATCTCGACGATGTCAAGGGCCTGCTCCCCGGTATCGGGCTGGCTGACCAGCAGGCTGCTGACGTCGACGCCGAGCCGTTTTGCCCATGTAGTATCCAGAGCGTGTTCGGCGTCGATAAAGGCAGCCACGCCACCCGTCCGCTGAGCGCTGGCAATGACGTGAAGTGCGAGAGTTGTCTTGCCGGACGACTCCGGCCCGAACAGCTCGGTCACTCTGCCGCGAGGAATACCCCTGCCGCCAAGCGCGATATCGAGCGATATTGAGCCCGTGTCGATGCCCTCGATCTTGGCGTATAGATGCTCGTCCATTTGCATGATTGAGCCCTGGCCGTACTGCTTTTCGATCTGTGCGATCACGCGCTGCACAGCGTCGCCCTTGTCGGTCGCTTTTGAATCTTCCTTAACTTTTTTTGCCTTTGCCATTTTTGCCTTTCTCCAGATTAGTATCCCGCTTTGAATTCTATATTGTTTAGCTTAATTGCAGTTTGTAATTTCCTAAAACGGTGTAAATGGGGCCTTTCGGCGCCAACTGGCTCTGGTAAACCTTAACCGAATCGGCCGGCATAGTCCCGAGCTTGAAATCCTTATAATCCCGGGCCATTTGAGCCAATTTAATGCCCGCCGTTGTGTTTCTTATCCTGCACAATGTCAGATGGCCCGAGAACTTTCTGGTTTCCCTGGGCCAGCCGGCTAAATCCAACTGCTGCTCAAGGTCTTCTTGTAATTGTAGCAGCTTGTCGCGGTTCTGTCCCGTGCCTACCCATAAAACCCTGGCGCTTCTGCCGCCGAAATGGCCGACCGATTCGACGTCCAGTTCGAAAGCCTCGTGCCGGCCCGCGACTTCCCCGGTTATATTGCAGACATCTACGACCTGCTCGTCTTTAATTTCGCCCAGGAACTTCAGCGTCAGGTGTATAGTCTCGGGATTCACCCACTTGGCGTCGCTTTTCTTAATATCAGCTTTGCCCTGCAGCTTATCCTGCAAGTTGGCCAGGGCTTTTCTGGTTTGATCGTCGATATCTATTGCTATAAAGCACCGCATGTCACGCTCGATACGCTAAAACTGTGTAATGTTTCGTAATTCCTGCAACCTCTTGTCGATGTTCGCTCTGTCCGTGGATGTCAAGCCGTCCAGCGAGAAATCCGCAATCGTAAAAGAGGCGACCACCGTGCCGTATGCGACGGCCGTTTTTAATGTCTCGAAATCGGTCCTGCCGGTTTGTGCCAGGTAGCCCATGAAGCCGCCCGCGAAACTGTCGCCGGCGCCGGTCGGGTCTATGACGTCGGCGGCCGGAAAGGCCGGTAGAATGAATATGTCCCCATCGGCGCTGCACATGATCGAGCCCGATTCGCCTTTTTTGACAATCACAACGCTCGGGCCCATGTCTAAGATCTTCTGCGCCGCCCTTATCAGATTGTGCTGGTCCGCCAACATCCTTGCTTCGTCCTCGTTGATTATCAGGCAGTCGATTTTTTTCAGCAGGGCTGTTAAATCATCAAAAGATTCCTGAATCCACAAGTTCATCGTATCGACAGCTACGAAAACCGGTTCATCGATTTGTTCAAGCAATTGCTGCTGAAGGACAGGTGCTGTATTCGCCAGGAATACGAATTTACTGTCCTTGAACGCGTCAGGTACTTTCGGCGGCGCTTCTGCGAGGACATTTAATTCCACATGATCTGTTGTTCTGTCGTCCATATTTTCGTGATAAGTGCCGGCCCATCGAAATGTTTTGCTTTGCGCTCTTATTTCCAGACCCGTCAAGTCTACATCTCTATTGCCGAAAACCTCGGCTAAATCAAACGGGCAATCCGAGCCGATAACTCCTACGAACCTGACCGGCGAGAAAAAGCTTGCTGTCATACTGAAATAAACGGCCGAACCACCGAGACAGTTTTCGCGAATACCGCCGGGCGTCTTGACCGTATCAATTCCTATCGAACCTGTGACCAATAATGACATATCTATACTCACTCTGTTTGGAATTTCTTTAGTGTGTTGTCTATTCTTGTCAGGGTATTTTCTTTGCCCAACAGCCGGACCGAATCGAATATGGACAGGCTGATTGTAGTTCCGCAAATTGCTACGCGCAGCGGCTGAGCGACTTTGCCCAGGCCGACTTGCCTTTCCTCGGCCAATCCGCGCAGCATATCCTCGATACCCTGTTCTGTTAGGTCGTCCATCGCGGCAAGCTTATCCCGAACGATTCCCAGAACGGCCAGGCCGTCGCTTTTCAGCAGGATTTTCTTAACCGCTTTGTCGTCATATTTGATTTTGTCGTTGTCCACAAACAGAAATTCGCTCTTTTGCTCGATCTGAGCCAAAGTCCTTGCGCCCTCGCAGAGCTTTATTATTGTTGAGAGAAGCTTATCGTCGGCAGATGCCATCGGGGACTCGACAGTGTTTAAGTAACTCTTGAGATGCCCAAGGAGTTTTTTCTCCGAAACCATCTTTATGTGCTCGGTGTTGAAAGAGATCAGTTTCTGCCGGTCGAACAGGCTGTTCGATTTGGTCAGTCGCGAAATGTCGAAGGCGCCGATCAGCTCGTCAACCTGCATAATCTCGCGATTATCACCGGGATTCCAGCCCAGCAGTGCGAGGAAATTCACCATGGTTTCGGGCAGGTAGCCGCTCTTGAAGAAATCGACAATGTTGATTTCCGGCAGGGCTACGCCGAGATGCTTTGCCATCGCGTCGATGTTGGGCATGTCCGGCATGGTTTTGCCGCCGATAAAAGAATCGAGCTGCTCACGGCTGATATCGCCCGCGGCGGCGAGTGTTTCGAGGTCGATCTCCTGGGCGGCTTTGATTGCCTTGCGAAGGGCCTTCGGACGCTCGCGCTTGGAGAGTTTTCCGCCGGTATCGCTGACCGTGACGGACATGTGGGCGTATTTCGGAAGCGGGGCATCCGGAAACAAGGCCTGCCATAAAGTCTGCTGGCCCGGCGTATTGTTGAGGTGTTCCTGGCCGCGAATAATGTGTGTGACTTTCATCAGGCGGTCGTCTACCACGCAGGCGAAATTGTATGTGGGAAAACCGTCGCTTTTCAGAATGATAAAATCGCTTATCTCCTCGGCGGCGAATGTAATCTCGCCGCGGACCTCGTCCTGCACTACGATTGGCTTGGCCTGCGGCACAGCGAAACGGACCGTAACGGGCCGGCCTTCGGCGCGGGCTTTTTCCACCGCTTCAGCGTCGGGAAAATCTTTGGGCCGGGAGTAGGAAAAGCTATCCTTCTGAGCCTCAGCTTCATTGCGAAGTACGCCAAGCTCTTCGGTAGTCTCGAAACAATAATAGGCATTTTTCTCGTCGAGAAGTTTCTTTATGTATTTATCGTAAATGTCTTTACGCTCAGATTGCAGATAGGGCCCGTTCGGACCACCAGCTTCCGGGCCTTCGTCCCACTGGATTCCGAGCCATTTAAGGTCGTCCATGACCTGTTGTGCGGCGGTCGGCGTGTTTCGCTTCTGGTCCGTATCCTCGATTCGGAGTATGAACGTTCCGCCCGCCCGGCGGGCCCAGAGCCAGTTGAATAGAGCGGTTCTGGCTCCGCCGACGTGCAGATAACCCGTCGGTGACGGTGCAAAACGCGTTACGACATTTTCAGACATAGCGTACAGTTCCTCATTAGCTGCAAAATAAGTGAAACACATAGGTTAAGTTACCCGGCAGGCATTGTCAAGTACAAGTAAGGCAGAACCGCCAGGAACATTTAAAAAGTTTGTAATTATTGGGCAGGTTTTGTATTTTAGCCCACAATGGGTCGTATGATCCTGATGGTAAATATCGCTTTCGAGAAAGGTTGAGAATGTGGCCGAAAATTGGTCCGATTCCGACGTTCAGCATCTTTTACTGCGTTGGTATTCTAAGCCATTATCTCATTAGCTGCCTGCTCGCTCGGCGCCTTGGGCTACGCCACCGGGTCTGGATCGCTGTCAGCATATGCTATAATTTGGGGATGGTTGTCGGAGCCAAGGCGCTGTACGACATTCAACATACACAATTTGATTTCGGGGCGCTGCTATCAATCAGCCATTATATGAAAGGCGGATTATGGGGCGGGCTGCTGGCTTATTTATGCCTGTCCGTGCCGTTGGTGCTGGTTTTGTCGAAGCGCAGGCAGGCGGCGCTCGATCTGATCGCACTATCGATTCCGATCCCGTGGATTTTCGCCAAGCTCGGATGCCTGTTTAACGGCTGCTGCTACGGTCGAGAATGCTCCATGCCCTGGGCGATCACATTTCCCGAAGGGACCGCAGGCGCTCCGGCAGGCATTCCGCTACACCCGGTGGAGATTTACGAGATACTCGTCGTCTTGTGTATTATTGGCGTCTTTACGATATTAAAACGCCGGTGGGGCTCCGGAACGATTCTGCTTTGGTTTCTTATTCTCTACGGCCTCGGACGGGCGGCCACCGAACTGTGGCGGGGCGATGCCAATCATCATCTGTACATCGGCCCATTGACCTTGTCGCAGCTAATCTGCCTGGTTGTGGCCGGTATTTCGATTCTCGTGCTGTACTTCTTACGGCACCGGCGAAAGGCCATCCTGAAACGCAGGATAATTGAAGAAATTCTGGAAAATTAGTGTTTTTCGCCGGATACGGTTTTGATTTGACGGCGATTGTTCGTCCGGTTACACTTTTAGCGTATACTTCGTTTTGTCGTTGAACAGGTTGTTGATTCAAAACATGTTATATTTGCTGATTAGGAGGTACAGGAGTCATGAGGAATAAAGCAATTAACAGGCGTCGGTTCTTAAAACACGCCGCCGGGGCGATTAGTTTTCCGTACGTTGTTTCGTCATCGGCACTGGGCGCCGGCGGCGGCATCGCGGCCAGCGAGAGGATTACCGTCGGCTGCGTCGGTGTCGGGCCTCAGGGCACGGGCGTAATGGGCAACTTCCTGAGACAAAAGAATGCCCGGGTAGTAGCGGTCTGCGATGTCAAGGATCCCGTGCTCAAGGCTGCTCAAGAGCGGGTGAACGGGCACTACCAGGGCACCGGCTGCGCCGCTTACAAGGACTTCCGCGACGTGATGGCGCGTGACGACATCGACGTGGTTCTCGCAGCCACGCCGGACCACTGGCACGTGCTGATCGCGCTGGCGGCGATCAAGTCGGGAAAGGACGTGTATCTGGAAAAACCGATGGGACTAAGCCTTGCCCAGGACCAGGCTCTTCGTACGGCTGTGCATCGCCACGGCAGAGTTTTCCAGTTCGGCACGCAGCAGCGATCGGAGCGCAATTTCCGTTTTGCCTGCGAGCTTGCGCAGAGCGGCCGGCTCGGCAAACTGCACACCATTAACGTATGGTCTCCCGGCAGCAGCCAGGGCGGGGACCCAAAACCCGTGCCGGCACCGGAATGGATCGATTACGACAGGTGGCTGGGACCGGCTCCTTATACGCCTTATACACAGGACCGATGCTCGAATAAGCTGTGGTGGTTCATTTCCGATTATGCGCTCGGCTTCATTGCCGGTTGGGGCGTTCATCCTCTGGACATCGCGCTCTGGGGCGGTGGTGAAAAAGTCGCCTGCCCGGTGGAGATAGAAGGCAAAGGCGTCTGGCCTACCGAAGGAGTAGCCGACACGGCGATGAACTGGAAAGTCGTCTGCAAATATGACAGCGGCGTAACGATGAATTTCACCGGCGACCCATATCCGGACGAGTGGAAGAAACGCTACGGGCGAACGACCAGTCACGGCACGGCCTTCGAGGGTACCGATGGATGGGTGCACGTGGACCGCTCCGGATTAAACGCCCATCCGAAGGAGCTGCTGGAAACGGAATTCGGGCCGAACGATATTCACCTGTACAAAAGCGACAATCACGTCGGAAACCTTCTGGACTGCGTCAAAAGCCGGGCCGAAACCGTCTGTAATATTGACGTGGCCGTGCAGGCGGATATAATCTGTCACATCAGTGACATTGCTATTAGACTCGAGCAAAAGCTTAAATGGGATCCGAAAACCGAACGCTTCATAAACAACGATGCAGCCAACCGTAGGCTGTCTCGACCCATGCGTTCTCCATGGACGTTGTGAAGAATGTGAATGATGGAAGAATTTGTTTGTTAAGGAGAAAGTAAGATGACCAGGAAGTTAGTTTTAATGCTGCTGTTTACAAGTTTGCTTTTGGCGGGATGTCAAACAACACCGGCGGATGATACGGGCTCTAAGACGTGCCAGTGGCAGAGCCTTTTCGACGGCAAGAGCCTCGACGGCTGGCGGGCCAGTGAGAACAAAGATACGTTTACCGTCAGCAACGGGTTGATCGTTGCCCACGGGCCTCGGAGCCATCTTTTCTACACCGGGCCCGTCAACGATGCCAACTTTAAGAATTTCGAGTTCAAAGCCGACGTGATGACCACTAAAGGCTCCAATTCCGGCATCTATTTCCATACCGAGTATGAGGAAAAAGGCTGGCCCTCGAAGGGCTTCGAATGCCAGGTAAACAGCACGCACACAGATATCAAGAAGACCGGCGGCCTCTATGACGTGCAGGACGTGCTGGTAAATGCCCCTTCCACAGACGACAAATGGTTCCACTATTACATCAGGGTCGAGGACAACCATGTCATCATCCAGATCGACGGCAAGACTACCGTGTCATGGACGCAACCCGAAGACTGGGAACGGTCCGGCCGTAAGATCGGCGAAGGAACCATTGCCCTGCAGGGTCATGACCCCAAGAGCATCGTCTATTATAAGAATATAATGGTCAAGGTACCGCCCTCGCCGATGGATTAGGAAGTTCATCCGCGCAATTGGAGGATCAGCGAAAAATGACTGAAAAAGCAACGCGGGCCTCCGAGCGAAAAAATTTATTCAGCCGGCGCCGGTTTATAGCCAAATCCGCTGCCGCGACTGCTGGCTTTGCGATTGTCAGGCCTTCGGCCGTTAGCGGATTCGGCGCCAATTCCCGGATAGAGGTCGGCTGTATCGGGCTTGGCGGCCGCGGCGGCCAGATCGCGGCGATGCTTGCCGAACATGAAGGTTTCCAGGTGACTTCGGCCGCCGATTATTTTCCCGAGGTTGTCCGCAGCGCCGGCGAGAAACTGAGTGTTGCCGAAAATCGGCGCTATTCGGGATTATCCGGATATCAAAAGCTCATCGCGGGCAAAGTCGATGCGGTTTTTTGCGAGACGCCGCCTTACTGTTTCGGCGAACATGTCACCGCAGCTGTCGACGCGGGCTGTCACGTGTACCTTGCCAAGCCGGTTGCCTGCGATGTCCCCGGATGTCTGAAAATTCGGGAGGCGGCGAAAAATGCCTCGAAAAACAAGCAGGTTTTCCTGGTGGATTTCCAGACACGCACCGACCCGTTTTTTATCGAAGCGATCAAACACACGCGTAACGGATTGATCGGCGAGCTTGGGCTGCTCAGTTCCTTTTACACGGATGAAGCCTTCCCTGATCCGCCGAAGACGGGCAACATCGAGAGCAGGCTGCAGAGCCTTATATGGGTGAACGATATCGCTATCGGCGGCGGGCAGTTGGTCTGTGCCGGCATCCACGCCGTCGACGTCGCCCTCTGGATCGCCGGGACGCACCCGGTCAGCGCTGTTGGCTGCTCGCGAATAGCACGACATGATCCTCACGGAGAATCGGCCGATGTTTATTCCGTGACATATCAATTCGAAAACGGATTGATTCTGAATCACCGCGGGGAGCACATGCGGAACACTCACGGCTTCCAATGCAGTTGTTTCGCTTTCGGGCAGGACGGCTACCTGGAAACAAACTACACCGGCAAGGTTTCGGTCAGAGGAAATAAAGGAGGCTACCGGGGCGGGGAACTCACGAACCTCTACGTCGATGGCATCAGGCGGAACCTGGACACTTTTCATCAAAGCATTGTAAACGGAATCTATGACAATCCGACGGTTCAGCCGAGCATCGACTCCACGCTGGCGACGATTCTCGGGCGCGAAGCGGCAGGAAGGAACATTAAAGTGACGTGGGACGAGATGGTCGCCGAGAATAAAAAGCTCGAAGTCGATCTGACCGGCCTTCGGGCATAAAATGAAAGTCAATACGAAGGGAGGTCTCAGGTGACTACTAAACGATTGACTGTGTTTATCTGGGCGGCCTTGCTGCTCTTGCAATCTGTGCAAGTTTGGGCGAAAGATGCCGACGGGCAAAAGTCCCGCTACGATTGGCGGCAAACCGAAAGCTCGCTGGCGCTGCTCAATAGCGGGCGCGTTGTCTGGCAGTTCAATTTCGACAAGAAACAGGGCAAGCCGTACTTTCATCCGGTCTGCCTGACCGACGGCACGGAATTGACCTGGCACCGCCCGCCGGACCATCCCTGGCACTACGGGTTGTGGTTTTCCTGGAAGTACATCAACGGCCTGAATTACTGGGAGGAAGACCGCGATACCGGCCTGTCGCAGGGGCTGACCGAGATTAAGAATGTGGAGGTGACAGCCAATCGCGATTATTCGGCACGGATTGCGATGCAGCTCAGTTATCATCCGCCCGGTCAACCGGCAGTGCTGACCGAATCGTGTGACATTAGTGTCGGTAAGCCGGATGAAGATGGCAGATACCGCATCGACTGGACCAGTCATTTCACCGCCGGCGCTGCGGATGTTCTGCTGGACCGCACGCCGATAACGGGCGAGAAAGACGGCCAAAGCTGGGGCGGCTACGCGGGGCTTTCAGTACGGCTTGCGAAAAATATCTCCGGCTGGCATCTGACCGACAGCGAAGGGCGAAAGGACCTTCAGGCACACGGCAAAAAAACGCGCTGGATGAATTTCGGCGGCCGAACCGCTGGAAGTAAAGATTTCAGCATCGCCCTCTTCGATCATCCGGATAACCTGCGGCATCCCTCGCCGGGCTTTGTTATCATGGACCCGAAAGTACCGTTCGGATACTTCAGCCCGGCGCTGCTTTTCAATAAGCCGTACACTTTGCCTGCCGGGAAAAGCTTTTCGCTGAAGTATCGAGTTCTGATTCATTCCGGCCGGGCGGAAAAGAACCTGCTGGAAGCAGAATGGAAATCATTTTCCGGGACGGCAGATATTCAGGCGCGAATCGAACCGGCGCAAGATTCTAACGCGCGGCTCAGGACTGATGAAGCCGTCTCTAAGGAGCTGAATAAACCTGCTTACGTATTCGAGTTCACCCCGAACATGTCTTTTGCCGAGGCGATAGAACAGATAAAGTATTGTGTTGAGCCGCCCTTGCAGATAGCTGTGATCTGGAAGGATTTGTACGACAACGCCGATATCGACCGGATGACGCCCATAAACATGGATGAAATATCGGGAGTCTCTCCCGGCGGCGCTTTGAAGCTCCTGCTGGCCTCGGTTTCCGGCAGGACAGACCTGCTCGGATACGTCGTCGAGGGCGGCATAATTATGATAGCAACGGTGGAATCGCTTCCCGAAATGTGGGAAACCCGGGTCTATGACATTTCCGATTTGCTTTGATCCCTTACCGATTCCTGTTTAACTGCTCGCTGGAAGATGCCGCTCGATCTCTATCCGTGCATACGGCCTGCATCATGCGTGACCTGTACGGGTATATTTACCTCTTGATAATCACGGCCTGCCGGATGATGTTGTATTAACCGAATCAACCGTCACTTGCTGCCGATTGATTAAGTTAAGTGTTTCATTTCGAGCAGCAAGCCGACCGCTGAAATCACCGACAACGAACAGGGCCTGGCCGCCCGTAGGGGATAACTTTCGAGAGCGAAAAGCCACCCGGTCGGCGGCGATGTAAATAATCCCATTTGCCGGAATGACCGTGCCTCCGCGGAACGTGAAAAGATGGATTTGAGAATCCTGTCCCCTGCTCAGTGTCCAGCCTGAAATATCTACCGCAAAACCATTAGGATTTTGCAGTTGGATGTACTGCTCATCCAGATTTCCGCCGGAAGGATTAGTTTTAATCGTCCTGAAATTAATAACCGTATCGGCCGGCTGGGCATTGGGTATCTCTCGGGCCCCGGAGGCCAGGCCGTTGAATAGTTGGTGCCGGCGCTCGGGCAGGTAGAAGTACTTCAGCTCTTCGACAGCTTCCATTAACGATTGGGGATAATTAGGAGCCGTTGAACCATTCCCCCAGGCATGTGAATTCCATTTAGCGGCGTCTAAGGCCGCATCCTCATACAGTAGAGACGCCAACATATCGATACGCGGCTCATAATACAGTTCGTCATCCGGGGTGTTCGGTGCTTTTAGAAGTTCATCCATAAGCGTTCGTACGCGGCGCAAATACATCTGTCGCATTTCCGAGGTGCCAAAAATGGCAGACGGCAGACGGTTGTTTTGGCCGACAAACAGACTCGTATTTGGAATAAGGTTTTCGTTCCAGTAAGTTTCGGAGGAATTCCATACTCGTCCGAAACTCAGGTCCACGTCCCACGGCCACATCTGCCATTCATTGCTGAGGCCCGTATCACGATAAAAGTAGTAGTTCTTGTGGCAGCAGTCGGTGTCTCCAGTGATTGCGCGTGCAGCCAGGAAGTTTACAACCTGCGCGACGTCCACATTGTCATAGAGATATCGGCGGCGATTTTCACCCGACAGGCTAATTCCGCTGTAGAGTTCGGACAAATCGGCGTTATCTTCATATTTGCGCGTCTTCTTTTCGGCACCGCTATTGGCGTGACTCGCACTGCTGAATGTATTGTACATCTTGTACAGAGCCCCCTCTGTATTCAAGCCCATCCGAACCAGCCAGTCTTCATCGCCGTTCTCCATCACATGGGCCGTGCCCCAGAAAGCCCCGTTTTGTTGAACTCGTACCGGAAACACCCAGTGGTAGGGACAATCCGCATCCCGATATGTATCATAGGCCAGTATGTTCCGCATCTGTGCCTTATCCGGATACGTCGTCATCAGGTTGATATCATCGGCTCGCGGCTGTCCCGGGGCCCATTTGAAGTTATAACCGGGATGGAAATCGATGTCGTAGCTCTTTTTCGGAAAACCCCGACTGGATTGACCGTGAATATTAATCAGCACATTGTCGTAGAACTGCCCGTCGTAAAAAAGCGAGCAGCGGGTTCCGGCATCGGTGTTGGCGGCTTGCGGATTCAGGATAAACCAATACAGCACCGGTAGCGGATTAGTCAGGTTTGGATCCTCCACTACGGTCCCGCAATACTTCGGGGAATTCAGCAGATCGAGGTGGGTCGGGAACCGCGATTTGCGTCCGGCTGTATCTGTGGCCGTAATGTACCAGCGGACCATCTGTCCGGAATCGAACAGGGTAGCGGGGATTAGTCCCCCGTAGATCCCGTCTCCGCTTTGGCTGTCTCCGCTCGTACCGTCATCCACTAACGGTACGGTCACTTCCCAGCCAAACATCACATGATGGTGCAGCATGACGGTATCAATGGGATCAAAGGACGGCTCGATCCGGGCCGTGATTTGCAGGTCATCGTTTTCGGCGGGGATGCTCGGATTGTGGGCCGTATCGGAAATGATCGGCCCCAAAATATCTACCCCGGCGTTGTTCGGTAATCCGGGTGTCGACGCGGGAAAATATCGGCATAATGAGCTGTCTTTTGTAGCGATCGTGGCTATCAACTCGGGAAGCATCAGCAGGTTCGTACTATTCGTCTGAGAGTTTAGTCCCTGCACGGCCAGCACGTTTGTCCCCACATGGAGAAAGTCGAATTCCGGGATAATAAAATCAACCGGATTAACAGCTATGCTGTCGGACCGATTGGCCGATGCAGCGGAGTTCCATCTCTCATCGCCCGGGGCAGGGGCATTGAACCGTGCCACCTCGTGCCCGTTGATATAGGCAATCATCCCGTCGGCAAAACGCATGCGCAAAGTCAGGTCTTGGATTGCCGAGGGATCTTCTACCGTAAAGGGAACGCGGATATACACCGTAGTATTGCCGTTTCGCATCGTCGAGACATCCAAACCGATCAGTCCCGGGTAATTATAACCGACACCAGTGGTGCCCGTCTGCCAGGATGAATCATCCAGGTCTTCCTGTGCCCAGGGGCGCAGCGTCTCCGATTGCCGCGGATTCGGTTCAAGGGCACTGTTGCGCGGCACCAGGGCCCTGGCTGATACCCCGGGCATTAACAGCACTGATTCGACGATACTGCCGATGGGGCCGTAAGAAACGTCGGGGGCCTGTTTCGGAAAGGTCGGAAAGAACTCGGAAACCACTGTCATGCCGTCCGGGCGGATCAAGCCCAGATATTCGCCGCTCGCTTTCAGCTTAAAATTCGTATGCAAGATTCCCAATGGATCTGTCCGGTTCTTTCCGGAGGCAAAGACAACCAGATAAGCATCGGGTGCGAGTATCACTTCCGGAAACGCCCACCGTCTAAGATCGTTAACATCATCGGTCAGATACCACCCGCCCAAATCGACTGTATCCGTACCGGCATTGTAGATTTCAATCCAGTCAGCTTCATCCCGATCCTCGTCGTCAAGGCCGGTATCGTTCACAGCCATGAACTCGTTTATCCGGACCGTCTCCTGTGCCCTGACCATAGTAGAAGGGCTGAGGGCGAAATTGAAGACTACAAGGAAAGCAAGAATCTGCAAATATCTCATATGAGTATCATCCCTTCTCGTTCAGACCGGAAGATCATAAGGTGCCGCTATTAACAGCAGATAAACTTCATATAATATTATAGCATACCAGTAGGTATTTTACAATAGTGAAGCCTGTGTGATTGGGTTCGTATGGCCGGATGGGCCAGACCTTGCAGACAACCGCCTATTCATCGGATGGCTTATGATGATTCAAGATTAGAAAAGGCGAACCGGATAAGCCATAAAGCCAAAGTTTCCAAGGGGGAGAAAAATATTTTCCTTATACCAAAAGCATTGCAGAGAGCGTCTCAATAGACAGAGGATAGGTTATAGACGCGATATTGGAGTTATTCATGCTGAGGCAGAATCGCACAGATTCTGCGCCTGCATGATGGAAAGGAAGAAGTAATGAAAAACCAAAGGACAAAAACAAGAATAGACAGACGTAGTTTTTTGCATTCGGCAGCAGCAGCGACAGCGGGGCTGGCATTTTCGCCGATGGTTTTCGGGGAAACAGATCTCGACAGGAAACCGGACGATATAAATGTTGCTTTGCTTGGCGCAGGTTCTCAGGGCAGAGTGCTGATGAACGCCTGTCGTAGGATTCCCGGCATTCGCTTCAAGGCCGTTTGCGATATCTGGACGGCGTATAATCAAAAACGTCTCTCACGCATGCTCAAGGCCTATAAGCACGAGCACAATACGTATGTAGATTACAAGGAAATGC
>Ga0210003_1000930_pt1 | contig 26054 bp, 23 predicted proteins | sample LantaG_FD_182804 | JGI IMG/M metagenome (GOLD analysis project Ga0210003, IMG submission 182804) | Deep subsurface microbial communities from Baltic Sea to uncover new lineages of life (NeLLi) - Landsort_02402 metaG (SPAdes) (version 2) | ecosystem: Environmental > Aquatic > Marine > Oceanic >... | reverse complement strand
AAAAAAAAAAAAAAAAAAGAGCCGCGATTACCACGACCACGGGAGGTGCCCCTGGAGGGGCAGCAGCAGATGCTGAAACAGCAGGAGCAGCCCCTCAGCGCTCTCCCTCTCCCGCCCCTGCAGCCGCCGCCGCAGACGCGCCTGCGACGGCCGCGCCGCCGAGCACCAAGAAGTCAAAGAGCCCCGCGACGTCCCGCCCGACCTCCGCCCCGGGCTCCCGCCACCTCCCCGCCGGCGGCAAGTACGCCCTCGACCCCGGCGCGCGCGACCTCATCTCGTCGCTCTTCGGCCTGACCGACCACCTCGACAAGGACGCCGCCGACGCGCTCGCCTCACGCCTCGGCACGACCGAGCTCGCGCTGCGCCACTGCTTCTCGAAGCTGCGCGACGCGGTGCGGCAGCTCGGGAAGCGCGCGGCGGGGGCCGCGCCGGCGGGAGGGAGGGTCGGGGCTGCTTCGGCCGCGAAGGCCGCGAAGAAGAAGGGAGGAGCGGGGGACGGCGTTGGCGATGCTGCTGCTGCTGCCGCTGAGGCTCCTCCAGCAGAAGGCGAAGAAGGAGCGGACAGGGGAGGCGAAGGAACGGCGGCGGCGGCGACAGCGACGGAGGCGGCGACGGCGACGGCGGCGACGGCGAAACAAAAGTCCTCGCCCCCTCCTCCCACGGACCCGGTCGAGCTCGCCACCGCCCACCGCCATGCCTCCCTTCGGGCCCTGGCGGCCTTCGTCGACCCCTTCACGGGCGGCCTCAGGAGCGGCGGCGGCGCCCCGCTCGCGGCGTCCTTCGTCGAGTCGCTCGCGGCCGTCCATTCGCGCGTCGCGCGCGCCGCCGCAGCGGGCGTCGTCGCGGCGACCGCGGCCCCCGAGACGCGCGACGCGCTCGCCGCGGCCAAGGCCGCGAGAGTCTTCCGAAGATGGCTCGACGAGGCAGTCTCCGACGGGGCCCCGACCGACGCTGCGCTCTGCCTGCGCGCGCTGTGCTCGATCCCCGGCGGCACCGCACCGAAGGGCGCAGCGAGGGCCGCACAGGCCTTCCCCGCCCTGGAGCCGCTCGTCGACGCGGCGATGCGGGTCTGGGGCCTCGCCGAGGACGGCGACGGCGACGGCGACGGCGAGGACGGCTCCGAGGCGGGAGAAGGAGAGGAGGGGGCGGGCGAGGGGCACCAGGGGGCCGCCGTCGCCGCCACCGTCGCCGCCCGCCAGCAGCAGCTCGAGGGCTCCGACGGCGCCCAGCGCAGCACCCGCGGCGGCGGCCTCGGGGGCGTCGGTAGGTGGGCAGCCGCCTCGCCCTCGCCCTCTCCGACGCCGCCGCCGCGAGGGAAGGGCAAGTCCCCGGCAGCGACGGCGGCGGCGCAGGCAGCGGGAGGGCTCGTCGGGGTGCTGCCCGCCGGCGAGGCGGCCAAGGCGCTCGGGACCATCCAGGCGTCCCTCGAGAGGGCGTCGGCGGGCGGGGGTATCGCGGCGTCCAGGGCGCCGATGCCGCCGCCGCCGGCGCAGCCGCCGGCGAAGAAGGCCAGGGCGGCGAGCGAGGAGGGAGACGGCGCTGCTGCGGCTGCGGCTGCTGCTGCGGCTGCCGCGGCTGCTCCCGCCGGAGAGCCGGCGCCGGCAGCGCTCATCTCACCGTCGGCCGCCGCGCCCGGAGCCGTCGCGGAGGTAGAGGTCGACGACGAGGTCGCCGCTGCGCTGGCCGCAGCCACCGAGGCCGACGTCGTGCCCACGCTCGACGTTTGAATACTTGAAAGTTCGTCCTTTTGAGAGAGAGAGAGAGAGAGAGAGGAGGGGACTCTAGATGCTGTGTATCAAACAAAAAGTTACCATTTTCCAGCAAAAAGAATCAAACTCGGATTCCATCTGTCGCCGTCGTTTGCGCTCTCCCCCCGCTCAAAAAAAGAAAAAAAAATCGATCGCTCCATCAAACGCAACTCTCTCCACTCTCGCTCTCGCTCTAGTGCTGCCCCTCGGGCCTCGACGTCGTCCCGGCCAGGCTCAGATCCGGGGCGATGCCCTTGAACCCGGGGTCCACGATCGCGAACGCGGCCTCCAGCACCTCCTCCACGGCCCTGTCGGGCGTCGACGCGCCGCTCGTGACGCCCAGCGTGAACGGCCTCCCGTCGGTCGGCAGCCAGGGGGCCGTGGTCACCATCTCCCCCGCGGCCGTCTTGTGCGTGATCGAGTTCGCCAGGACGTCGACGCACCGCACGCCGTCGACCCAGAACGAGGGGACGTCTTCCCCCTCGGGGATCTCTTGCAGGTGGCTCGTGTTGCTTGAGTTGAAGCCGCCGACGACCAGGACCATGTCCGGCTTCGCGTCCACCAGCGAGTGCACCGCGTCCTGCCGCTCCTGCGTCGCGTCGCAGATCGTGTCCATGACCATATAGGTGTCCTTCAGCCTGTCGGCGCCGTGCCGCTGCAGCTGCGCGCGCTCGAGCATCTTGCCGATCTCCAGCGTCTCGTCGCGCAGCATCGTCGTCTGGTTGGCGAGGCCGATCTTCTCGAGGTCGCGGTCCGGGTCGAACCCCGCGGAGACGGCCCTGGAGAACTTGGCCAGGAACTCGGCGCGGTCGCCGCCCTGCGTGATGTAGTCGCAGACGTACCTGGCCTCCTCGAGGTCGCGGACGATGAGGTACGTCTCGGCGAAGCTCGCCGTCGCGACGGTCTCCTCGTGGCTGTACTTGCCGTGGATCACCGAGGTGTGCGCCTTGCGCGCCTGGCCGTCGACGGCGTTCCAGACCTTGGCGACCCACGGGCACGTCGTGTCGACGATCTGCACGCCCCTGTCCGCGAGCAGCTTCATCTCCTGGACCGAGGCGCCGAACGCCGGCAGGATCACGACGTCGCTGGGCTGCACGTTGGTGAAGTCCTTCCCGGATCCCTCGACGTCCTGGATGATGGCAATGTCCATTTCCTGCAGGCGCTTGTTGACGGCCGGGTTGTGGATGATCTCGTTGGTCACGTGCATCTTGGCCCCTGGCCACTGGCGGCGGGCCTCGTAGGCCATCTGCACGGCGCGTTCGACGCCCCAGCAGTAGCCTATGGTCGTATTTTGGTGGGTTTTGGATTTTGGGTGGGTTTCTTTTTTCTCTTTTTTTGAAGGGAAACAAAAAAAAACCAAAAATTTCAAAATAAAGAACTTCATTCCTCACCGTAGGCCTGCGCCAGCGTCACGGTCAGGTTCCCCTGCTTCCACGTGTTGTTGTTCTCCGGCTTGCGCATCTGCGCCACGAGGCCCGTGCTCGAGTAGCCCACGCCGTGCTCCTCCATCAGCGCCAGCGACTCGGCGTCGTTGGCCGGGTTGCGGACGTAGCGGCCCGTCTTGGTGAGGGAGCGGCGGAAGGCGCGGCCGTCGATGCGGGGCTCCTTGGAGCCGGAGCCGCCGGAGGAGGAGGCGCGCTCGAGGAGCTGCTCCGCGGTCTCGGCGTCCGCTGTAGTTTTATTGCGTTTTGGGGGGGGAGAAGAGAGAGAGAAGGAGGTCGGGGTTGAGAGGAAGAGCACGAAAGAGGATAGCGCCTTTGCTCTGGAGAGCGCGATCTTCTTCCGATTCCCCCAAAAAACGCGAGTTCCAAGGCATACACACAAAGGCCCATTCTTCTCTTTCTCGCTGCCGCGAGCGAGAGATGCGACACTGCATCGTTGATCCGAGCACGGTGATTGGGAACATGAAGCATCTCGGGCGCGAGACAACAAAAAACGAGCAAACGGAATTCAACGACGGACCTGCTCGCGGCGCCTTCGGAACGCGACGCCCAGCACGCTGCTGCTGCCTGCTCCTGCTGCTGCCGACCGCGCAGCGCGACGACGAGGCTGTCGAGGAGGCAAGAGCGGTCGCCATCTCGGTTTCTGAGTCGCGGAAGAGAGAGACAAAAAGAGAGAGAGAAAGAGAGAGAAGGACGCAGAGTTGAGAGCGAAGAAAAAAGTGGCACTCAATGATGTGGCTCTCGCTTCACTAGGCACTTCACTCGTCATTCAACCTCGTGCTCTCTCACCTCAATGCGCCGCCCACGAGAGAGTAGGATCGCGTTGCTCGCCGTCGTCGCCTTGCTCGCTGCTACGGGACATCGCATCTCGTCCTCCAGGCGTCGGAAGTGAGCTGAGAGAGTGGAGGAAGAGGAAAGAGAGAGAGCGAGAGAGAGAGGAAGGAGACGAGATTCCACATCTTTTCCTTCTCCTCGACCTCGACCTTTTCTTCTTCCATAATGACTCTCCCACCCACCGCCGCCGGCCCCCCCATCCTCATCGGCCAGGCCTGCGCTGCGGCGGCCCTGCAACACAGCACTCTGAGGGCCGATGAGGCGTCCAAGGCCGCGACCCTCGCCAGGGACGCTGCCGAAGAAGCAGAGAAAAGCCTCCTTCCGCGAGTGCGGGCGCTCTTGTCCCTTGAAGAGTCCTCCTCTTCCTCTGGTCCCTCGAATCACCTGCGCGTCGACCTGGGCTCGGGAGTGCTCGCGCGGGCCGTCCCGGTGAAAGAGAAATCCGTCATCCTGCCGATCGGGCTCGGCTTCTACCTCGAGAGCGGCAGCGACGACGGAAATGAAAATCGAAGCGAAGCTCTCGACCTCGCTGCTGGTCGGGTAGCTGCCCTCCACGACCGCGCGCAGAGAGCTGCCGCCAGGGCTTCGAGGGCGCGGGAGGAGGCTGAGGGGGATACGAGAGCTGCTCTGAGGAGGTAGAGAGGGATTTGCGCGTCGAAGTTGTAAAAACAATGAGAAAAGAGAAGAAAGACAGACCTGACATTTTTTTTTTTACAACTCTCCCGAGTCCGCGCTCCCCGAGCGTGGCATGGAAGCAAAAACCCTGAGTTTCCGAGAGAGAACGAGAGGGGGGGTGGGGGGGGCAGGGTGCGCGAAAGAGAGAAAGCAAGGAGTCCTCACCTCTGCAGCCCGGCCCTGTCCGTCCCCAGCGGCCCGTCCGCCTGCGAGAACCGCACCGCCGCGGCCACGGTCCTGCCCGCCGACAGCGTCTTGAGCGCCGCCCAGACGCCGAACAGCCCCGCGCCTGCCGCCCTCGCGCCCAGCAGGGCCGCCAGGCAGACCGCGGAGACGAACAGCGTCGAGCGCGCGACCCAGGCCGTGTCGGAAGCTCCCAGCAGGCCCCCGTCCAGCACGGCCGCGGCGGCGTCGACGGGCATGAACGCGGCGATGAGCGGCACGACCGCGGCGGCCGCCGCGGCGACGGCCGGGTCGCGCGTGAAGACGCGCGGCAGCGCGCCCGCCGCGAGCGCCAGCGCGACCCCCACGGCGCCCCCCACGGCGACGGCCACCACCAGCGCGCGCGCGAGGACCTCTCGCGCGGAGCGCGCGTCCCCGGCCCCGACGTGCCCCGCGACCAGCGCCTGCGTCGCGACGTCCAGCGCCGAAAACGCCTGCACGCTGACGACGTAGAGCTGCCGCAGCACCTCGTGCGCCGCCAGCGAGACGGCCCCCGCGGCCGAGACCATCGAGGTCCCCAGGAAGATGACCCCCATCGTCGACATATTGCGCACGGAGAGAGCGGCCGCGGCCCTGGCCAGCGGGGCTAGCTCGCGCGGCCTGGGGGGGCCCCCGCTGACGTGCTCCCAGACGAGCAGCCTCCGCCGCACGAGCAGCAGCACGAGCACCGCGGCGCTCACCCACTGGCTCGCCGCCGTGGCCAGCGCGGCCCCGGCCACGCCCCACCGCAGCCAGAACATCAGCAGGAAGTCGCCGCCGAGGTTGATGGCGTTGGCCGCCGCCGCGGCGACGAGCGGTGTGCGCGTATCCCTAACGCCGCGGAAGGTGCCACAGGCGACGAAGGTGCCGAGCAGCGCCGGGAAGCCGAGCGAGCGGCACTGGATGTAGGTCGCGGCGTGCCCGGCGACCTCGCGCTGCGATGCCGTCAGCGCCTGCCTGCCGGCGGCGGCGGAGGCGGAGGCGGGGGAGCTGGACGCGGCCAGCCACTCGGTCATCGCCGGCGCGGCGAGGAAGAGCGCCGCCGCGCCGGCGGTCCCGAGCACGGCGGCCACCCACAGGCCCCTCGCCGTGACCCTCGACGCCTCCTCCGTGTCCCCTCTCGCCACCGCGCTGGCCACCGCCGGCGTGGTCACGAAGATCAGCGGGTTGAACAGCACGACGAAGAAGGTCAGCGCGATCGACGAGAGGCCGACACCGGCGAGCTGCGTCGTACCGACCAGGCGGCCGACAAGCGCGGTGTCGACGGCCGTCATGATCGGGTCGAGGAGCAGGGAGCCCAGGGCCGGGACGGCGAGGGCCGCGATGGAGGCGTCGTGCGGGGAGCTGAGCAGGGAGGCGAGGCGCCGCCTCCGAGGGGGCGCTCCGGAGGCCGCCGGTGCGGCGGCGGCCGCAGCTGCTTTCGGGTCTTTTTCTGCGGGCTGGTGGCGGCTGTGAGCCTGTTGTTCCTCCGCGAGCGCCGCCGCGAGCTCTGCGGCGTGAGCGACGGAGGGCACGCTGCCGACCGAGAGCTCGGCGTTGAGCTGCGTCTCGGAAGCCTCGACGGCCTCGGCGTCGATCTCGTTGGAGTCGAGAGGAGGAGGAGGAGCAGAAGAAGCGGTTGAGGCCGGCGTCGTCTCGGCCGATGAAGAAGCCGGCAAAGACGAAGACGCCGGAGATGAAGACGATATCCGAGCAGTTTTTGTCGCGGAACCGATCCCAAAACGTGCACTTGAGACATTGATTGCCGCCAGTGTAGTCTTGGGAGGCTTGCACCGTCGGAGCGACCTGGGGCGCGGCGTCGAATGTCGAGAAACGGCTGCCAAAGACCTGGTCGCGAACGACGTGTTCGTCGACGCAGCGGCGGAGATCGTCGCTGTCCGCAACTTTCCCGCCGGCGCTCGTCTCCAGGCGCTCGTCTGTCCCACGGTTCCGATCATCGAGCAACCGGGGCTTTGCGCGCGGTCAAAGGAATGCACCCGGTCGGAGGGACAAAAAAGGCAGGGCTTTGACAAGAAAGGATCGAGAGCGCCAAGACGGAAAAATAGAAAAAAAATCAAGCCAAAAAATCGAGCAAAAATGAAAATCACACGTCGCAGCAATCGACTGGACAAAAAAATGAAGCCGCATTTTGCCTCGCTGCAGGCGACTCGCCGCTCTGTTTTGTTGGGAGGTGCTGCGTCCGTTATATGGGTAAGACGGTGATCCAATGTTTGAAGGTTCTCAAGAGGTACAACCTTGAGCAAGCGCCTGAGAGCGTGAAAGATGACCGCGAAAGTCCGAGCGGTAAATTCAAATGCTCCCCTCGAACGATGACCCTCGAATGGGGGGGGAAAAAACTATACAGGTCGCGCCCAAACCCTCCCGCGCCGCCGGCGGCGCCCCCTCCTACTCCACGCCTCCCTCGGTCGCCCCTGAGCCCAAATCTCCGACGTCGGCTGACGAGGAAAACCCTTTCATCCGCAGCCTCCTGCAAAAAACGGAGCCGCTCCGCGAGGAGCGCAAGAAAGAAAGACTCCTGGCCTTCAACAAAAAGGTCTTCTCCGATCGGTACTTCGACTCCGAGATCGGGGCGAGCGGCGCGATGCGGGGCGTGAAACCCGAGACGAGGGCGGCCATCGAAAAGTGGATGAAGGAGAACGGCGTGAAGTAGGAAAAGAGGAGTTTTTTTTTGTTACAGTGTTGTCCTCAGTTTTTTGTCAAGTCAAAACAAAAGAGATTTTCAACTCGCACTGCAAAGAGCACCAAAGACGCAAGAAAGGGAAGAGGGAAGGAGTTTTTCTCCTCACCTCCTCTGCGGCGGCGGCGGCCGGCCCGGCGCCGCCCCCCGCTGCGGCTCGGGAGCCGCCGCGACGGCGGCGGCGACCGCGCCCGTCAGATAGGGGGGCTTCCGCAGCTCGATCCCGTACTCGCTCAGGGCCTCGGCGACGTCCTCGACGGCCAGGACCGCGCGGCGGCCGCTGGCGGCGAGCGCCCTGGCGGAGACCGCCGGGGCTGCTGCCGCCGGAGCGGCTGCTCCCGCCGTCGCTCCCGCGCCGCCCTCGCCTCCCCTTACGCTCCCCGGCGCCGTCGCCGTCGCCGTCCCGGCGGCGGCGGCGGCCGCGGCCGCGGCAGCGGCGGCCGCGGCCGCGGCGGCCCCGCTGGCCCCTCCGGCCATCCTGGCCGTCCTCCGGCGCTCGATCTGCAGCGCGTCGGAGGCGATGGAGGCCGCGAAGCGCTGCGTCGCGATGGAGACGATGCGGGTTCTGAAAGAGAGTTACGTTTTTGACAATTTTTGAAAGTTGAAGAGAGAGAGAGGGGAGAGAGAGAGGGGAGAGAGGAGGAATAAGCACGAGAGAGTCGTTTGTTCTTCTTCTTCCCCTTTCGCAAGAACAGATAACTATACCACGCACAGCCTGGGGTCGTTGCCGCTGAACCCCGAGGTGTTTAGGAAGTGTTGCGTGACCTCGTCGGGGATCTAAAAAGAGAAAGAGAGAAAGAAAGAAAGAGGGAGAGAGAGAAAAAAAGGAAAAGAGAGGGAAGAAAGAGGTTGAGAGAAAAGAATCGACGTTGTTTTTTCGTCCAAGAGTCAATTGTGTCTTCTCTCTCTCTTTCTTCCAACCCGATGAAAAGCTAGTCGCTGATGCAAATGCCCGTCGCATCGAAAGAACGGAACAAGACGAAAACAGAAGACAGGCAAACGTGTTGAATCAGGTCAATCGAGCGATCTGATGCTTTTACGCTCGCTGAGGTCGTCTCGCTTTCGCCTCCTCCTAACCATGCCTGCTTTCTCAACCTACCGTGCTCGCGTAGTCCTCGACCTCGGCGAGGAGCTGCGGGAGGTCTGGTGGGAACGCCGCCATCACTCTCCTCGCGCCCTGAAAGTTGTTTTCCTTCTCTCGTCTTTTCCCCGAGCACAAGAGAAAAGTGTTCACTCTTTTTCGCTTTGCCGGAAAAACCACCACTTTCTTTTTCCATCGTCTTCTTTTTCCTAGTTTCTCCCTTGGGCGGCGCATCACGATGCCTCAGTATATCCCGCGCGAGGACGACGAGGATGGCCCCGTGCCCCGTGAGATGGTGAGAACTTCTCGGGTCATCAGAGAGAGAGAAAGAGCACGGAGACAGAGCGGGGGCGGCGCTCGGTGACAGGCGCCTCCCCGTTTCCGGCGGGCGATCGAGAACTGCGGCCTCGTTTTTTCTTCTTCTTCGCTTTGGAAAGACGCATGCTCTCCTCCTTTCGTGCGCCCTCTCGTTCGCGCTACGGCATCGAAACACTTTCGCTCGCGGCACGGCGTGATGTAAAGAGCAAGAGAAAGCAATCATGAGCACGGCTTCTTCGCTTTTTTATTTTCATTCAACCTCGCTGGACGGAGAGCAGCGGCGGCGACGACGAGACGCCCTCTCCATTTTCCCCCCAACCTCCTCCTTCTCACCCTTTCTCTCTCCAACTCTCTTTCTCTTTCTTTCACTCCCCCACCCCACCCCACCCCGCACACACAGGTCGACGCCGACTGCCCCATGAGCGACGAGGAGAACAACGACGACGATCTCCTCACGCAGCAGCAGCAGCAGCGGCAGCAGCAGCAGCAGCAGCAGCGGCAGCAGCAGCGGCAGCAGCAGCAGCGGCAGCAGCAGCGGCAGCGGCGGTGGTCTCTCCACGGGCCGGTAGACGGGGCGTACGGGCCGAGGGAGCGGGCGCGCCTGGCGCTCGCGATCTTCCGCGAGAACGACCGCGCCGAAGCCGCCCCCGCCGCCGCCGCCGCTCCCGCCTCCGGCCCCGCTGCCGCCCCCGGAGCGCGCCGCTCCGAGGCGGAGGAAGACGCGATCCCCCGGCGGCAGCGGCGGGTGCCGGAGACGGCGCTGCCGTCGGAGGGGCACGCGGTGCCGCCGGGGGCGACGGCGGCGCGGGGGCGGTGGCCGCGAATGGAGGAAGAAGACGGGCAAGAAGCCATGACTTCCTCCGGGGGAGAGGAGGAGGAGGAGTCGGAGGGGGACGAGGACGAGGATACCGCTGTCGAGAACGCCGAGGAAGAGGAGGAGGAAGAAGAGGAAGAGGAAGAGGAAGAGGAAGAGGAGGAGGTGGAGGAGGAGGAGGAGGAGGAGGAGGAGGAGGAGGAGGAAGGAGAAGGAGAGGGGCGAGAGCTAGTGCGAGCGACCTCGACGAGCGACGACGAAGAAGAAGAAGTCGGCGAGCTGATTGAGGTCGACGCGAGCAGCGGTGACGACGACAACGACGCCGAAGGGAGCAGCGAGGAGGGAGAGAGCAGTAGCGAGGAGGGAGAGAGCAGCAACAGCAGCGACGAGGAGGACGACGACGAGGACGACGATGCCGCCGACGACGGCAGCAGCAGCAGCAGCGAGAGCGAAGTCGGAGAGGGCGTCGACGTTTCCTTCTCTTCGACTTCCTCCTCCTCGGGCGACGACGACGGGGAAGAGAGCGGCGAGGAGGGAGCGAGTTCCTCCGGAGAGGACGACATGGAGGAGGAGGAGGAAGAAGAAGAGGGCACCGCTGCCGCTGCCGCCGCCGTCCGCGAGACGAGAAGGAGGGCCACCGCGTCCACAGAGATCCTCGCCCTCACCCTGGAGTCCGAGGGGAGATTCGTGGCCGCCGCGACGGCCCGGAGGGCGGCCGCGAATATGGCTGAGCTGGCCGCCGAGAGAGAAGCCAGGAGGAGGAGGAGGAGGAGGAGGACGTCGCGGCTGGCCGCGACGACGGCAGCCGCGACGACGGCAGCAGCGGCGGACGTGGCAGCGGGGACCGATGCCGCCCGCTTCCCTCGCATCCCCCCCTGCGCGTTTCTCCAGCCCGGGACGACCTTCTCGGGGAGGCAGCGCGTCAGCATGCCGCCGCCGAACCACGCGAGGGCCAGCGCGGCGGAAGGCGGACGGAGAGTGTGAGTTCGGTTTTGGTTTCTCATGATTTTCCGTCTTCAGAGAGCGAGCACGAGAAAAGAAAAGGAAAAAAACTCACTTTTTTTACACCCTCCTCCTCCCTTCTTCGATACAAAAAAAAATAGCATCGACTTCGCGGACGTGGCCAGGAGGGCCGCGGCGGCAGCAATGGCCGCGGCGGAGCGCGACTCGGCGGCGTTCGAAAGCGACGGCGGCGGACGCCGAGTCGGCTTCGCATCCCTATCCTCCTCCTCCTTTATGTCGCTGCTCCCGACCTTCCCGGCCCCCCGCCCCTCGTGGGCCGCCGCAGCAGCTGTTTCGGCGGCTCGAGAGCAGCAGGGGCTGCCGGGGCAGTGGCCGGGGCAGCAGCCGGGGCAGCTGCCGGGGCAGGGGCAGCAGGGGCAGCACGCGATGCAGGCCGACGAGCCCGAGCTCGACGGCCGCGAGCTGGTCGAGCGCCAGCTCCGCGAGCAGCAGGAGGCCTCGGACGAGGACTTTGAGGAGCGGTTCCTCGAGGAGCACGAGACCGGGGAGCGGCGCCCGAGCCCCGCGGACGCGCGGCGGTTCCGCGAGCTGCGCGAGCGACGGCGCAGGGCCGCGGCGCTCGCGGGCGAGACGCCCGAGCAGCGGCTGCGGCGCAGGCAGCGCGAGCGGCTCGAGCGCGAGCGGCACGAGCTGGCCGTCTTCGACGTCGGCAGAGATCGGAGGGGGAGCCGGAACGTCTCTGCCGGCGACCGAAGCAGCAGCGGCAGCTTTGTGGACCGCAGCGACTGGCAGGTGACGCTGACGATCGAGGAGCACGACCACGCGAAGGGCACCGTCTCCGGGTCGATGCGCGCCGTCGGCGGCGGCGGCAACCGAAGCGGCGGAAGGAGCGGCAACGGCGACCCGTATTCTTTCCCTCCTCCCACCCCTCCCCATCTTCCTGTCCGTCCGCGGGTCGTCGTGCGCACCTGGTGGACGGGAGAGGTCGTCGACAACGCCAACTTCTCCTTCCTGTCCAACAACCACGGCGTCTCCTCGGGAGGGACCGACGTGCGTCACTGGTTGCGATTCCGCGGCTGGGGCGGGCTCTTCGGGGGGGAGGGAGGGGGAGAGGGCGGCGAAGGCGGCGAAGGCGGCGGCGGCGGCGGCGGCGCCTCAGCGGGGATCACCAGGCGGTTCGTCGCCAACGGGGGACGCAGCACCGAGCTCGCCAAGGCGCGGCACGTGTACCTCCGGATCAAGGAGGAGTTTTTCGTGACGGGCGGCGAGCCCGGCGACGGCGGCAGCGTCGTCGTGCCTCCCGCTCCGGTCGCCGCCGCCACTGCCTCAGCCGCAGCCGCCGCAGCCGCCGCCGCCGCCGCAGCCGCGTCGCCCTCCTTCGACCCGTCGGCCAGGCAGAGGACCTCGTACTCGCGGGCCGGGCTGTCGATCGCGGGGTTCTACTACCTACGCCTCTGCAGGGCCACGGGCCGCGTCGAGGGCCTCTACTTCGACCCGAGCGCCGGCTCGCCCTTCCAGAAGCTGGAGCTGGCCCCCGCCCCCGCGAGCGTGCGGCCCGCTTCGGCCTGCCACTTTGACACGGGGAGGAGCGAGGACGACGGCGACGATGACGAGGAGGAGAGTGGCGGAGCTGGAGAGTGGATGACCGAGGGGGAGCGGCGGGAGAAGGCGTGGGGAGGAGCGGTTGGAGCGGCGGCGGGCCAAGACGGCGACGGCGCGGGCGCGAGCGACGACGGCGGCGCTTCGGCCGTCAGTTCGTTCGCGTTCAACTGATTTTGGCTAGTCCTTCTTTTTTTGTCACATCAACGATCGCCTCTTTCTCTTTCGTGTTGTTCGTCTGTTCTTCTACAGCTCATTCTCTTTCGTCGTGCCTCAGGCACAGCAGCCGCAGCAGCCGCCCCTCGCCCACGCCGGCCCTCTCCGCCGCAGCGCGCCACGCCGGTGGCGCCGGGTCGACGACTCGCAGCCCCGCCTCCCGCGCCGCAGCCTCGGCCTCGGCGACGCGGACCCTCCGTTCCTGGTAGCAGAGGACGGCTATCGAGGAGGAGGAGGAGGAGGAAGAGGAAGAGGAGGAGGGAGAGGAAGAAGACGAAGGAGAGAGCGTCGCGGCGATCGTTGCCATCAGGCGCGGCAGCGCAGCGCTCGAGTACAACGTGTCGGCCCCTACGACGACGTCGAAGCCCCGTTGCCTCCGCGCCGAGCCAGAGCTTGCCACCGCAGCCTCCAGCGCCCGCCGCGCCGCCGTCGCGTCGCCCCACGGCAGCAGCCGCACCCGCAGCCGCTCCGCGACGACCAGACGGGAATTGGAGGCAAGGTTGGCCGAGAGCAGCCGCAGCGCGCGAGGCGAGCCGTCCGTCGCGACCGAGCGGCGGAAGCCGCAGCCGCAGCGGGCGGCGGCGAGCGCGACGAGCGGGGAGCCGCCGGCGCCGAGCTCAAGCAGCGACAGGGAGGACGAGGCCGAAGAATCCCGGTCGAAGGCCGCCGCGAGCCCCGGGTCGAGCAGGATCCGGGCGAGCGCGGGGGCGGCGGGCCAGGTCAGCAGGCCCGTGTGCGAGAGGGTTGAGCGCAGCTCCGCGGGCGCCGCCAAGAACGTGACCTCGCCGAGCGGAGGCCCGACGTCGACCTCGTGCGTCTCGAGGCCGAGGGGCGCTGAGGTGCTGCTGTTTCCCGCTGCGCCTTCTGCTGCTTTGCTCGAGCTCGTGGTGAGAGAGTCAACGAGGACGGTGCGGAAGAGGCGCGCCGCGGCCCTGGCCGTTTCTTCCTCTTCTTCGTCGCCGTCGCCGTCGTCGTCGGAAGAGGAAGAGGAAGACCCGTGTCCGTTGCCGTTCGCTTTTCTTTCTTCTCCTTCTCTTTCGTCTCTTTCCTCTTCGTCGTCGTCCGAGTCTTGCCACTCTGGCCTGTACCGTGAAGCCCGACTCCTCGTCGAAGAGGAAGGAGCCGTTTTCTCTCTCTCTTCCTCTTCGAACGCTCGAGAGGAGGAGCACTGGGTTGTCGTCTCGCTCGTCGTCGTCGCCGTCGTTCGGGTGAGCCTCGTCGAAGCCCCCGCCGCCGACGCCGCCGACGCCTGGGCGACGACCTCGCCCTCGACCTCGCTCGCTTTCCTCCCTCCGAGCCGGAACACTGCCTGGACCCACTTTCGGGGCATCTTCTCGCGCGTTGCCCTATTCTCCTTTGTCATATGGACTGTTTTCGTTTTTTTCGTTTTTTAAGTTCTGTAAGAAAGAAGAAGAAGAAGAAGAAGAAGAAGAAGGAGAAGAAGAAGAAGAAGAAGAAGAAGAAGAAGAAGAGGGGAAAAACTCCAGAAAAAAGGGGAAAAGTCAAGACTCACCGGTGCCCAGGCTCTCCGTCACAAAGCCCGCGGACTCGAACAAACGCCGCAGACCCCCCTCGGAGAAGTAGAAAGCCCGAGTCCCGTCGCCACGCGCGAAAAACTCGCCTCCGGAGAGCAGCGCAGCGGCGGCCTCGGCGCGGGCGTGCGCGTCACCGTCGCCGGCGCCGGCGTCTCTGGGTTCTTTTTTATTTTTCGTCTTCCCGCCGCCATCATTCGCAGCAGAGCTAGCAGGGAGCCACGCATGCAGCCTCCTCGGCGTGCTCCTTCCGGCCAGCCTGGCGCTCGCCATGTCGCCGACGGCGTAGTCCCTCACAAACGCCCGGCCGCCGTGTTTTGAGAGCACGCCTTTAACGTTTTCCACAGCGGCGACCATCGCCGCGGGGCTCATGGCCGAGAGCGCGAAGATGAGGGTGGCCGCAGCCAGGGAGTGCCGCTCGATCGAGGGGAAAGCGTGCATTTGGGAGCCTTGCAGCAGCGCCCCGGGCCGCGCGGCGTCAGCGACGAACGCGCGCAGCCTCCCTCCCGAGCGCAGCGCGGCGGGCGCCCGCAGCAGGATCCCTATCGCGGTCTCGGAGAAGTCGCAGGCGTACACGGGGGCGGGCGGGGCGAGGACCTCGAGGAGGGGCAGGGCCGCGTTGCCGACGCCGCAGCCGACCTGTGGTTGAAGAGAAGGAGGAGGAGAAGGTTTTGGAAGTTGAGAGCGAGCAAGCAAGGAGACAGAGAGAGTTTATGAAAAAAAGAGAACGAAAAGGGCGCACCTCGACGACGCCACCGCCTTCTCCCTTATCCTCCCCTCCAGCCAGCGCCAGCTCGGGCCACTCGCGCCCGAGCCAGTGCCTGTCCTTGAAGAACTTGGCCCGGTGCGTGTCGTAGAAGTCGTTCCAGAGCCTGCCGGCGAGGCGCTCCATGCGCTCTGTGAACGTTTTTTGGTTTCGGTTTTCGGTTTTTGGTTTTTGGTTTTTGGTTTTTGGTTTTCGCGAAAAGCGCGGCAGAGGGGAACGGGAACGGGACGAACTTCAAGGGAGCGCCCTTCCCCCCCCCAAAAAAAAGCTGCTACCGAGGTAGCTCCAGCAGCTGATTCTGTGACGAGTCCATCGTTCGAAACTGGGGAGAGAGCAAGCGAGCAAAGTGAGCGTTCCCGCAGCGGCGTTCGCTTCCCTCCGGGTGGCCTCCCTCCCTTGTTGAGTGACGACGGCGGCTAGCCTTTTGCTGCTCTCTCTACCTCTCTCCCCCTCTCTCTCTATTGACGTTCCATCGGCGATTGATTCAAATGTGCTCTCCAGAGACCTGAACGCTTCAGAGCTCCGATCCGCCATACCTTGCACTGCGATGGGAACGCTGTCACCCTCGGCCTGGAGGCAGTACAAGGGCGGCTGAGCCCTCATAGGCGCCGTCATCCCTTCTTTTTTCTTCAAAAGGGCCCCGCTTTGAAAGAAAAGTCAGTGAAACGTTTCGAAATCAGAGCTTGATTTTTTCTCTCTCTCTCAATACACTCTCGCCCGCATGCCACCTCCAGCGCCGCGGCTGTGCCTCCGCGCGGCCCCGCACGGCGATAGCGTTCTAAGCGTGGCCTTCTCCTTGCACTCGCCGCTGCTCCTGGCCAGCGGCGGCGAGGACTGCGCCCTCCTCCTCCACGACCTCCGAATTTGTTCGTCGCCATCGGCCTCGGCCTCGACACCGTCTAGTAACAACACGAGCGTCGTCGCCGCCGCGGGCCGCTCGCTCTTCGCCGACCCCGTCGCGGCCCTTGCCTGGCAGGGGGATCACGTGCTCTACTGCGGATCCGGGAACCGGGTTTACCGACTGGACACTCGGAAGCTGGGCGGAAACGGCAGCGGCAGCGGAAGCAGAAGTGGCGACAACAACCACGCTTCGTCTTCTTCTCCTTCTCGTTCTCCTTCTTCTTCTTCTCCTTCGGTCGTCGTCAGCGTCTGCGACGACGAGGTCTCCTCCCTGTCCGCCTCGCGGGACGGGAGGGCGCTGGCGGTCGCCGACGAGAGCGGCGTGGTCTCGCTCCTGGACCTCTCTCGGGCCGAGAGGGTCGGAGCAGGGGGAGGAGGACGAGAGGGAGAGGAGGCGGGGGGAGTTTCTCCCGCCGCTTCTGTCGCGGCTCTGCCTGTCGCCGACGGCCAGTGCCTCCCCTCGCGGAGGCTCCCGCGCGCGCACACGTCGCTCGCCACCGCGGTAGCGTTCCGCCCCGGGCGCGCCGGCGAGTCGCTGGTCTCGGGCGGGTGCGACTGCTCCCTGGCCCGCTGGGACTCGTGCAGCGGGAGGCTGGTGCGGAGGTGGCAGGCGCGGGAGATCGCCGCCGGCGGCGGCGGCGGCGGCGGCGGCGACCTCGGAGGCGAGCGCGGGGGCGTCCAAGGAGAGGGGATCGCGGGCGGGGGAGCGGCGGCGGCGACGAGCAGGGTCTTCAACCCCCCGTTCGTCCACGCGCTCGCCGTCCCCTCCGCCTCGGCGGCGAAGCCCTGGAGCGGCTGCGTCGCCGCGGCGCTCGGGGACGGGAGCGTCGCTGTTCTGGACTGCGAGGCGAGGGGGGCGACGCGGCTTCCGAGGAAGGAGAGGGAGAAGAAGAAGGGCAAGCCATCGCCTTCTTGTCCCCCGCTGCTTTCCTCCCCGCTGCCCGCGTTCTCCGGGGTGCTTGCGGTGCTGAGTCCCGAGGAGGGAGGCCACTCCGCGGCCGCGACCTGCGTGGCGTTTGTCGCGGAAGGAGGAGGGGGAGGAGGGGGAGGAGCGGGAGGATTCTCGGCGCCGCTAGTCGCGTCGGGGGGCGACGACGGCCGCCTCCTGTTCTGGAGGTGGGCGGGAAGCGCCGCGGTGGAGGCAGACGACGGGGGAGGAGAAGGGCAGCGGTGGCGGCGGCGGCAGCTTCCCGCGGCGTGGGAAGCGGCCCTGGCCCCCCTCCGCGGCGGCGAGGACGGCGGCGGCGGAGGAGGGCCCGTCGTCGCGGCGGCGGCGAGGGACCGCCGCTGGAAGATGCAGGCTCTGGCTGCGCCGCCGTCGCCCTCGTCCCACGCTGCTTCGCTGGTGGCCGCTGCTGACACGAGCCGCTTTGTAAAGGTGTATCGGGTGGAGTGAGGCGACGGCGGAGTCTAGCGCTTTTCATGAAAAAAGTGATGAAACAAAACAAAACTCTCTCTCCCTCTCACTTTCTCTCGTTCACTCTCTCTCTCGTCTCCCCCCACCCTGTCTATCCCATCACTGCGACACCATGCTCTCACGAAGCCACGTCCGCAGTGTTCTTCTCCTCCTCTTTCTCATCGTCTCCCTCTCGCCGTGTGCTTCCGTGGCCGCCGCCGCCGCCCTATCTCCGGAGAGGGCCCCGCTGCTGCCTCTGCCGCCGCTGCCGCCACTCGGCGACGTCGGCGCTTCTTCTTCCTCTTCTCCTCTTCCGCCGTCGCCCCTCGGCTCTTTCTTCCCTCCCTCGGGACTGGTCTCCGAGGGTGTCTTTGTCGCAGGGTGAGATTTGGTCGGTTGGTTGAATGAGAGAGAGAGAGAGAGAGAGCGGAGACCGCGAAAAGAAAAAAGAAAAAACTCGGCCTCTCTAAAAACAGAAAACAAAAAACTCCAATAGTCTGGTCCTCCCCCCTCCGCCGCCTCGCTCGCCGTCTTCTTCCTTGTCGCCGCCCTCGGAGTGCGTCCGGCTGGAGCTGAGGTCGGCCGTCGGGTTCGTGCAGGTAAAAAAGAGGGAGAGGGAGGAGACGCGCGATGATTTGCTCTTGGAAAGGCGGCGAGGGAAACTCTCCTCGCCAACTGCTGCCCTTTTTATCGACGGAAAGAAAAAACAAAAAAACTGTCTCTCTCCCTCTCTCTTTCGAAAGCAGGACTCCAAAACTGTCTGCCTCGGCGTCGGCGAGCCCGCCTTGTACCTGCTCTTTTCTCCCTCCTCTGGTGCTGATTCTGATTCCACGTTGTTTTTCGGGGCGTGCCAGGCGCCGCTGATGCTGCGAGCGACGACGACGACGGCGGCGGCGGCGGCGACGAAAGCAACGACGGCGCCGGCGGCGACGGCGAAAATAGAAGGGAAATCTTCCCCTAAACTCTCGTGGTCCCGCGCGCTGTCCCCAAGCGGCTCCGCTGCCTTTCTCGATGTCGACTGGGTAGGTGCCGAGGAGTTAGAAGCTCCCGAAGAGAAAATTGGAGGACAGAAGTTCTTTGCTGCTGCCGCCCTTGCCTTTGCCGTGGGCACCGTCGCCTCGGCCGCGGCGCTTGTGCTGCTTTCGAAGGCCCGCTCTCCGGCCAACAGCGTCGGCGGCGACGACGACGACGGAGCAAACGAAGGGGCGGGGGACCGCAAACAGCAGCAGCGCGAGGCCAGGTGGGCCCGCGAAGGGGGAGGCGCCGGGAGGCTGCGAAAGGTGAGCGCTGCTGCCGCTGGTGGCGACGAGGGCGGCGGCGGCGGAGCAGCAGCAGCCGGGCGGCGCCGAGACGCGTCACCCTCGCTCTGACTTGACAAAAAGAGCCCTCTTACTTTGATATGAGTTTTTCTGGATTCGTGCAAACAAAGGCACTAGGATGAGGAGTCGGCAGCGGCGTAAGGGGGGGGGGGAGGGGCGACAGCGTCCTTTTCTTCTGCTCACTCAACGCAACTCAACTCTCGACTGCCCTTCTTCTTCCGGCGGCCCTCTTCTTTTTTTCCCGTTTCTTCGTTTAAAATTTCTTCATTGTTTTCGGTGGTCAGAGAGCTCTCCTCGAAGAAGGCGCGCTTTCAAACATTTCTCTTCCAACGCGTTCCGAGGGGAAGCTCCCTTTTATCGAAATCTGAAGCCGTCTTCGAGAGCCGGAGCGCCGAGAGCGGCTGCCAGCCGCAGCATCTCGCCCGTCTCGAGGAGAGAGAGGAGCAGGACGACGACGACGACGACGACGAGAGCCAACATCGAACCGTTGACCATGCCCCCGTCGACGCCTCTGCCCGCATCGTCTTTCGCGGCCGTCGCGGCCCCCACCGCAGCAAGGCAAACGGCATCGCTCCCTCCGCCGTCGCGCTTCGCTAGGATGAGCCTCCCCGCGGCGTGGCGGCCACAGAGGTGGCGCGTCAAAGGCGGGGGAAGCGAACGAAACGTCACCGCGGCGGCGGCGGCGAGCAAGGGCGGCGTCGATCGACGCCCTGAGCCAGGCGACTTTTGCGGCCCTTCGGTTGCGCTCCGCCGCGCCTCGTCATTGGCTTCGCCTCTCGCCCATCCTCAGAGGGCGCCGCTGCGCCAGTCGCAGGTGTCGGCGTGGGCGCATGCGTGCGTCGGAAGCTCGAGCAGCAGCAGCAGCAGTAGACGAGGAGTCGCAGGAGCAAGCGTCGTTGCCAGGGCCAGGGTAGAGGCGACGGTGGCGCCCTTGAAATCGTGCCTCTCTTCTTTCCGGCGACACCAGCAGGCCGACCTCACCGCCGCCCGCGCCTCCTCCAACGCCGCGGCGGCCGCGGGCTCCGCCACCTCGCTCCAGGCCTCCGCTCCCGGGTCCACCACCGACGTCAGCATCCAGTTCGACAACGGTGCCGACGCCGAGGGCACCGGCGCGACGCTGCTGACCGTCGAGGCCCCGGGCGCCGACGACCTGCTCGCCGAGGCCACAGGCGTGCTCGACGCCCTGGGCCTGCGCGTCCAGTCCGCCGCCATCCACCGCGAGGGCGCGCAGGACACCAGCGGCGGCTCCTCCCCCGGCGGCGGCGCGCGCCTCGCCTTCCGCGTCACGGGCGAGGGCGGCGGGCAGGTGCCCGAGCCGGCGTGGGAAGGCGTCCGCGGGGCGCTCGCCGCGCTGTGGGGCGGCGTCGGCGGCGGCGCGCTGTCGACGATGCCGGCGATCTACGGCGTCGCCGCCGAGGCCGAGGTCAAGCGTCTGAGGCCGCTGTCGACCGGAGCGAAGGGCGACGCCGCCGCCCTGGAGCTGGCGGCCGCGGAGATGGCCCAGGCCGCGGCGCAGCTCGTCGCCGTCGAGCGCGAGGTCCATGCCGCGGCCGACCTCGTCCTGGCCGCCGAGGCAGGGGGCGCCGGCGCGCAGCGGTCGTCCGCGTCGTTCTCGATGTCCAATCCCGTCGCCCTGAAGGCGGCGCTCGACGCGGCCGAGTCGCGCCGGGCCGAGGCCGCGGCGCAGCTCGAGCGGCGGATGGCCGCGATGGAGGCGGTGCTGGCGTCGAGGCGCGCCGCCGCCGACGCGAGCCTCGTCGCGGTCGCGAGCCGCGAGCCGTCGACCGCGCTCGGCGACGTGCTCTCGATCCTCAGCGGGCCCATGCCGTCGTCCCAGCTGCTCTCGCAGGCGTCGCCCGCCGCCGCGGCCGCCGAGGCTGCGCTGTCGCCCGAGGCGAGCCCCTCTGCGGCGGCGTTTGCCGGCGCCGCCGGGTCGATGCTAGGTGCCGGCATCTCCTCGGGCCCGGCCGCCGGCTCCGGCCGCGAGATCGTGCTCCAGGGCTTCAACTGGGAGTCCCACCGCGACAAGTGGTACAAGAAACTGGAGTCACAGGTCGACGAGATCGCCGAGGCGGGCTTCACCGCGGTGTGGCTCCCGCCACCCTCGGACTCGGTCTCCGCGCAGGGCTACCTGCCGCGCGACCTCTACAAGCTCGACTCGGCCTACGGCTCGGAGGCCGAGCTGCGCTCCCTGGTGCGGGCCCTCCACGGTCGCGGGCTCAAGGCCATCGCGGACATCGTCATCAACCACCGGTGCGCGCACACGCAGGACGAGCAAGGGAGGTGGAACCGCTTCGGAGGGCGGCTGCCGTGGGACGAGTCGGCGATCTGCTGCAACAACCAGCGGTTTGGTGGGAAGGGGGCGCACAAGACGGGCGACGACTACGTTGCTGCGCCGAACATCGACCACACGCAGGAGCGCGTGCGTAACGACCTGATTGGTGAGAAAGAGAGAGAGAGAGAGAGAGAGAAAGAGAGAGTGGGGGGGAGAGAGAGATGGAGAGAGAGAGAAGAGAAAAAGAAGAAGCGAGAAAAACAAAAAACTTGCTCTTAAAAAAAAAAAAACTTCAAAAACTCTCCCCCAGGATGGCTCAAGTTCCTCCGCACCTCGATCGGCTTCGACGGCTGGAGGTTCGACTACGTGAAAGGGTACTCCGGGGAGTTTTCCCGGACCTACATCGACGCGACGGTGCCCGACATGGCCTTCGGGGAGTACTGGGTAAGAAGAAGAGAAGGGAAATGAAAAGAGGGGGAAACAGGAAGAAGATAAGGGCGAAAAACGAAAGAAAAGGAAAAAAACTCACCCTCCTCGACCTTCCCGACCTCGACAACTTGCCAAAAAAAAACATTCATTTTCTCTTAAGGATGCGTGCGGCTACACCGACGGCGTCCTGGACTACAACCAGGACGCGCATCGCCAGCGGTAAGGAGAACGGAGAAAGTCACACTCTCGAGGTGTTTAAAGGGTTGAGAGAGAGAGAGAGAGAGAGAGAGAGAGAGAGAGAGAGAGAGAGAGAGAGAGAGAGAGAGAGAGAGAGAGAGAGAGAGAGAGAGAGAGAGACAAGAAAGAGAGAGAGAGAGAGAGAGAGAGAGAGAGAGAGAGAGAGGGAGAGAGACAAGAAAGAGAGAGAGAAACTCACCTCGATTTCATCCGAAACAAAAAAACAATGCAGAACCATCAACTGGTGCGACCGCACGGGAGGCACCGCCGCGGCCTTCGACTTCACCACCAAGGGCATCCTCCAGGAGGCCATGGCCCGCGGGGAGCTCTGGCGCCTCTCCGACGCCGCCGGGAGGCCGCCCGGGGTCTGCGGCCTCTGGCCGTCCCGGGCCATCACGTTCATCGAGAACCACGACACGGGCTCGACGCTCAACCACTGGCCGTTCCCGCACAACCACCTCCACGCCGGGCACGCGTACCTGCTGACGCACCCGGGAACGCCCTGCGTGTTCTACGACCACTGGGCCGCCATCAGCAACGGCGCGGGCGTCGGGGACAGCGTGCGCGCCCTGCTCAAGGCGCGCGTCGACAACGGGCTGAGCTGCCGGTCGAAGGTCGTGATCCGCAAGGCCGTGGGGAACGTGTATGCGGCGACGCTCGACGACAGGATCGCGATGAAGATCGGGCCAGGGGACTGGAGCCCTGGGGACGCAGGGATCGACTGTGGGCAGAAGGACTGGCTGCTGGTGACGAGCGGGTGAGTTGAACGATGATGAGAAGAGAGAGAGTTTTTTTTTGGGAGTTTCGGGGTTTTTTTCTCTCGCCCCCCTGCTCTCTTTGTACCCGCTCACTGTCTTTCTTACTTCGCTCTCTCTCTCTCTCTCGTATTTTCTCCCTCAAAAAACTTCAACACGGAACAAATTAGGCCCCAATTCGCCGTCTGGAAGGCTGTCAAGTGATGAGAGAGAAAAAACGTTTAAGAATTGAGTCGCTCCCCTCTTGTTTTTCGTTGTTTGATGCTGTTTTCTTGTTCTTTTGGGTCACCTTCCCCTTCCGTCCCCTCACCCGATATACACCACCCTTCACCTTCCATCCGTTTGCCTATTTCGACCCCTTTTTCTATTTGTCAAAATTCTGAGAGAAAAATTGGGGACTGGAGAGAGAGAGAAAACAAAATTCGGTTCGTTCATTTCATTTTATTTTATTTTGCAAAAAAGAAAAACAAAGAATCATCCTTCAAAATCGAAACGAGAGTTACAGGTCAGGCGTTGCTTGTTGTCACGGCTACAGTCAGAAAGAAGAGCAAACGCACAAAAACAAAAAGGCAGAGAGCGGGGAACGACATTCAGAGCGATGACAGAAGGCCAGCTTCGTTTTAATCCTAGCTTTTCTTCACGGGCCTCGGCGGAGGCAGCGGCCCTCCCTTCCTAGCCCCGCCGAGTCTCTTTCCTCTAGCACCTCCTCCACCAGCGCCGCCGCCGCCGCCGCGGGCCTTTTTCCTCACGGGCGAGTCATCCCCTTCGTCGGAGGAGGAGGACTCTTCGGAAGCAGTAGCGGCAGGAGGGCGCCTTTTCTTGCCGGCAGCAGCAGCAGCAGCAGGAGCAGCAGCAGGAGCAGCAGCAGCAGCAGCATTAGCAGCTCCGACTGCAGCGGCAGCAGCGGCAGCGGCAGCTAGAGCCGGAGCCAGAGCGCGAGCGGAAGCCGGAGAGCGATCGGCAGCGCTGCCGGAGAGGCTCGCCTGGTGCTTCGGCATCAGGCAGTCGCGCGGGTCGACGGCGCGCTTCCAGAGCTCAAAGTCCGCCGTCGAGTAAGCCAGGACGAGCTGCCTGTGCTGCTGCTGCCTCTGCTCCTGCTGCTGCTGCTGCTGCTGCTGCTGCTGCTGCTGCTGCTGCTGCTGCTGCTGCTGGACATCGCTGGCGTGGCCATCGTCTCCTGCTGCCGCTGCCGCTGCGGCGGCTGCTGCTCCAGCTCCGGCACGGGAGGGGTCTCCAGCAGCGGCGGCGGCCCCCTTGCCGCCGCCACCGCCGCCGCCGCCCCTCTTGATCGCCCTCACCCGGTACCCGGCGGCCGAGTCCGACAGCGCGACGTGCCCGTCCCGGATCAGGAACGACAGCGCGAAGAGGTTCTCAACGGTGGTGGCGAACGACGAGTGGTCGAGGATCGCCTCGACGGCGCGCACGGAGCCGGGGGTGGCCGGGGAGGCGGCGGCGGCGGCGGAGGCCGCGGCGGCGCGGCGCGCGGCCGAGACCAGCTCGGCGAGCATCGCCTCCATCCTGCGGTCCGTCTCCTGCGCCGGCCCGTCGTCGCCCCGGCCTCCCTGGCCCCGGCCCCCGCCGCGCCCGCCGCCCGCCTCCGCTCCCCCGCGCCCCTCGGTCCCCTCGCCGCCTGCCCCGCGGACGGTGGGCACCGCGACCGGCGGCGGCGTCCCCCGCCGGCGCGGCGCCTGCCGGACGACGTGCCTCCTGCGCGGCGCGTCGAGTGGGCCCAGCGCGCACGAGAGCCCCGGCGCGACGCGGAACAGCGAGGAGGCGAGGCGGGCCAGAGGCTCCCAGTCGATGACCGTCGCCGTCCTCGCCGGCGCCGTCGAGGAGGCCGCGGCGGCGCCGGCGCCGAACGCCGCCTTGAGCCTCGCCGCCAGCGCCCTCGGTGTGCGGAACTTGCCCCCCGCGGCGAGCAGGCGCGAGGACTCGAGACCGCGCTGGGCGAGGACGCCGAAGGCCTCTGCGTCCTCGGCGTGCTCTCGCGGGCGCTGGACTGTTGGTTGGTCGAAGAAGCAAAAGGGGGAACGGGGAGAAAAGAGGGAGACGTGAGTTTTTCTTGAAGAGAGGGGGTCTCGCGAGAGGCAAAGCGTTCCGATCGGCAAAGAAGAAGAAGAGGGGAAAAAAGGCTCGAAACGAACTCACTCTGCCCGGACAGCGCGTTGAGCGTGTTAAGCTCCTGTTCGAGCTTGTTCGACGAGAGGTCGACGAGGTCATCGCGCTCGACTGTGAGAGAGAGGAGAAGGTTGGAGGGAGAGAGGTGAGCGCATGAACAAGAGACAGAAGAGTCGATTGCTCGTTTCGCAAAAAAGGAAACAAAACGAATGTTTCTCGCTCGCTCTCTCTCTCCTTCCCTTCTCGCAAACCCACCATTCGCCCTCTCGCCGATGGCTCTGATCTGGTCGCGGAGCCTGCGGTCCGCCGCGGCCTGCTGGCGCTGGCTGGCGTCGTTCACGGGCATTTTGAGGGGCCAAGAATGAGCCCGGAAAAAAGGAAGAATCGTTTTCAAGACCGACCGAGTGTGTGGGGGAGAGTTTTTTTTTCCTTCGATTTCTTCTTTTTTACATTCTCGACCTTTCGCGACGAGGTCGGCGTGCGCCTCGAGGATCGGAGTCTAGTAAGCCGCGGCAGCATCGCCACGCCCAGCTCGAGGAAGCGCTCCAGCACCGATTCTACTCCTGCTGCTCCGGCACCGGCGCGGCGCAGACCGGGCACGTCGCCTCGCTCATCCCCAGGCTGCCGACGCACCGCTCCTCCCACTCCAGGCAGCAGGCCAGGTGGAAAGCGTGGCCGCACACCAGCTGCATCCGCGGGTTGTCGTCGTCGAAGGGCTCGAGGCAGGTCGGGCACGAGTCGTCGTCGTCGTCAACAGAAGAGGGGAGGCGTTTTGTCGTCGTCGCCGTTGTCTCTGCCTTCAGGTTGGGTCTGCTCGAGGGGCGAGGCGGGGCGGCAATGGCCCTTGACGTTGCCGTTGTTGTCGAGGGAGGAGCTCCTTCTGGAGCTGCCGCTGCCGCTGCTGCTGCTGCTGCTGCTGCTGCTGCCGCTGCTGCCGCTTCAGTCGCGGCCGAGCGCGGTGCCGCCTTGGAGAGCAGCGGCGTCCCCTCGAGCGAGGAGCCGCTGGTCCTGCTGCTCTCGATCCCCCGCCGCCCGCCGAAGAGGGCCTCGTCTTCTCCGCTGCCGAGGAGGCGGCCCCCTCCTCCCCCTGCAGCCGAGACCGCCGGAGCGGCTCGAGAGGAGGAGGGGGAGGAGGAGGAGGAGGAGGAAGAGGCCGTGAAGCTCGTCGCTGCTCGCCCGCCGCCGCCCCGAGCTCGCGGAGACTCCGGGGGAGACAGCGGCCTCGGCGGGGGGTTATATTCTCGGAGGATGTTTCCACGCCTTGAGGGGGACGCGATGACGAGGGAAACGGAGCCGCGGCGCCTGCGTGCGTATTTTTTGGTTAGGGTTGGTGAGCGAGGGAAGGAAGACGTGAGAGTTGAGGTCTGAGGTCGAGGTCGAGGTCGCTACTGTTGAGGTCGACGACGCTTCGGTCGAGGTCGACAACGCTTCGCGTTGGCTCGTTCTCTCCCTCTCTCCCCCCCCGTCTGTCTCACCGTCGCCCGCAGCACCCGGTCCACTCGAGCGCGGAGAAGAGCTTAGAGGAGCAGCCGCCACGCTCGCGCGGGTGCCGCTCGTCGTCGAGGTCGAGCGACGACATGAGCTGAAGGAGCGGGGAAAAAAGTCGAGAGAAGAGATTCGATGCCTCTCGACGAATGCCTCGAGGCGAAGAAGTGAAGTCCAAATCTCGTTTCGCTCTTTCTTCTTTCCGTCAACAGGCGGGCGCTGCGACTCCCGGACCAAAAAAAAGGCGCACGCTCTCTCTCCCCCCCCCCCCCCC